>JGI24005J15628_10000100_pt1 | contig 61315 bp, 45 predicted proteins | sample LinPmetageLP40_FD_15628 | JGI IMG/M metagenome (IMG submission 15628)
TCAGTAAATGAAGCTAGAACAGAAGTAGACACAGTAGAAGGTTTAGGTATTTCATTAATAACTAATGTAAATGAGTTATAATGGCAGCACCTACAAAAGGAAACACTAGCAATGCTAACCCAACACCTGGGTCTAACTCTCATTCTATTACTCATAATCAGAATGCTGGTACTAATAAACTATTAGTTGTATTTGTCACTATGTCTAACGCTAGTAGTAGAACTTACACAGGTGCAACTTATGGTGGTGTAGCAATGACTCAGCTTTATCAAATTAATAGAGGAGGTCTTAGTCAAAGAATGGTATGTTATCATTTAGAAAGTCCCGCTGATGGGAATAATACATTGAAAATTACCTTTAATGGAAATCAATGGAATCCTATTAGCATACATGCTAGAAGTTTTACAGAGTCTGGAGGCGTAGGTTCATCATTAAGAACAGGTGGACAAGCTACACCGCACAGTGGATCTATTATTGTAGAAAAAGATTCTTTAATTATGCTAACATCATGCTCTGTTAACCAAATTCTAACTCAGCAAATACCAACGGGAACTAATAGAACTTTTACTACACACAATACTAACAGACAGGTAGCTACAGGTGCAATATCTGCAAATGCTGGACATCTTGCTGGGGGAGTTTCTTTAAGAGCTACTTCTACTTTTGGAAACTTAACATTAGATAGAACAGAAATAAAAGGCTTGTCATCATCTTCTGCAAGTCAAGGTAACTTTTTCACAATGTTTATGTAATATGGGAACAGATATTAATTTTATAAAACACTTAGGACATTCTGGAGGAGGGGCTAGTATACAACTTCCTTCTGATTCATTTGAAGGTTTTATAATGGAGCTTAATGTTACAGGAGCCAGTACTTTTCAGTTAAGAGGAAGAAATGTTGGTACTTATAATGCACAAGTTGATTGGGGAGATGGTACTGTAGAAACAGTAACTGCTTATAACGGAGGAACTCATGCTTACGCTTCTACAGGAACGTATCAAATAAAGATAAGCGGTGATTTCCCTGGATTTGAGTATGGAAATACTACAGGAACTTATAAAGATTATATAACCAAAATAGTTCAGTGGGGTAATATAGAATGGAAATCCTTTTATAGAGCTTTTGCAAGTTTATCTTATTTAACATCGTTGCCTACAGACTATCCTGATATAACAGGTTTAATAGATAAAAGACCTTATCAAATGTTTTTTAATAACATAAGACTTGTTGCTTGTGATTTATCTAATTGGCAAAATACAGGAAACTTTGTAGGAAGTGCTTTTCAAACGTTTTACGGTCTTAATTCTTGTACTAATATTAATTTAACAGGTTGGGATACAAGCGGTTTTACAGGTGTTCAAGATTTTATGGCAAACTGTGGTAGAGGTGCAGGAGGTTGCACAGTAACAGCACCTAATTTAGACTGGAGCGGGACTAATACTCTTTATAGAATGTTTTATAGAAGTTGTCTTAAAGCGGATACAGATATAAGCAATTGGACTTTAAGAGCAGCGGGAGTCAATTTAAATAGATTCTTCTATGAATCAGGTGGATTTAGTACACCAACATTTTCCTCAGTAAGTGAGGTAGATATGTCTACTTGGAATAATACATCAGGTATTACTAGTATGCAATATTTTATGTTTAATGCAAATGCTATAAAAAATATTAATGTAACAAATTGGGATACATCTAATGTTACTAATACGTTTAGAGCATTTTATGGTTGTGTGCAGCTTGAAGAAATAATAGGATTAAGTACAATAGATATTTCAAGCGTTTCTAGCGGAGACTTAATGTTTTACAACACAAGAAAATTAAAATTTAACAATCATAATTTTGGAACAAGTTGGAATAATTGGGCAGCAGCTACATTTAATTTTTCCCAATTCTTTTATAGAAATGGATATAGTCTTTCTGATGCAAATGCAGGACCTACTCCTACAGTAGCAAATTGGTCTATGCCTAATGCAACAGGAAATATATATAACTTATTTAGAGAAGCAAAATATACTGCAGGAAGTACTATAACTTTAAATTGGAATTATCCTAATTGTACAACGCTTCAACAATCTTTCTATATTTTAAAAGGTGTTAGTACATTAAATATTAATATGACAACTACCAATGTGTTAGTCAACTTTTTAAATTGTGCCAGGGGTGCTGCAAGTATGTCATCAATAACATTTGGCTCTAACATGGATTTTAGCGGAGTTACTAATTTCCAAACCGCTTTTTATTCAATGGCAGGTACTTGTGATTTAGTATTTGATTCAGCTGTTGATTTCAGCTCTGTTACTAATTTAGTAAGTATAGTAGGTGGTGGATCAAGAAAAATGACTACATCTAGTTATGATGCTTTTTTAGTAAGACTTGAAGCAACCAATAGCAATACAGTTGGATTAAGTGCAGGCCAATCTAATTATACAGGAAGCGGTGCTGGTGGAACTGCAAGAGCAGCATTAATAGCAGACCACGGTTGGACAATAACAGATGGAGGACCCGTATAATGAGTAATTTAAAAAGCATACAACACATAACCAAAGACAATCCTAATAGATGGTTTATAGTAACCAACTCAGATTTAGAAACAGGATTTGTAATATTTGGTAATGTTGGGCCTATTAATGAAACAGAACTTAATACAGGTCAACCAAATATATATACTTTTTTAACAGAAGATGAGTTAGAAGCGTATGTAGATAATATAGCAGGCGCACGATATTATCAAACCTCTGTAGAAGATAGCTCTCCTAAGTTTCAATTACCGTCTGAAAAATATGAACCTATAATTCCTGATCTAGATGTCGACTAAAGAATAGATAAGTATAAACACTTAAAATAAAAAAATAATTAATATCTTTACAAAATAAGTTAAATAAAATGACAAGTTTTCAAATAGGTTTTGACGCATTAATATCATTATTGTCAGCAGTAACGGGGGCTTTAACTGTATGGTATTCTTTGAAAGGCAAAGTAGAAATACAACAAGTTATTTTACAGAATCTTATTGCAGATATGGAAGAAATAAAAAACCATAAAAAAGAGGGACATACTCAGCTGCATAAACGTATAGATGACCTTAAAGGTCAGGTTGAACGAAATCGAGAAAAGAACGACGAATCTTTAGGAGAGCTAAAGAAAGAAATGGGGGCGATGGAAATAAGAATTATTCAAGCAATCCATGCGGTTAAAAAATAGTTGGTTATTAATAGTCCTATTAATAATAATCTCTTGCACTCCGCAAAGAAGGTTCACAAGGCTTATTGATAAATACCCACATCTTCTTACTACAGATACTTTAATTATACATGATACAGTTAAAGTAACTGTTCCTAAAATAGTACATGATACTGTAGTTAGTGAGCATTTTTTTCACGAAATTACAAGAGACACAGTAGTCTTCCAAAAAGAAAGACTTACGATTAAAATATTTCACGATACTATAAGAAATAATGTATATATTAATGGTAAATGCGATACAGTAACTGTTGAAAAAATTATTGAAAGAAAGATCCCAATTAAATATTATGAAAAAACTCCGCTTTGGAAAAAAGTAATTAATTGGTTAATTGTAGCAGCAATAGCTTATGGGTTATTTAGACTGTTTTTATTTTTAAAAAAAAAGTTATTATGAAAAATAGATTATTCTCAAATTACGTAACTACTATATTAGGATGTTTAATTTTAGTATTTTGTGGTGTTATGATTTATACAGAAAAAGAAACAACAGAAGGTATGGCTGGATGGCTTGCTGTAGGCCTAATGTTTTTAAGATCAAAAGATAGTTTAATTGCTTTACCTGCTAAAGAAAAATAAATTGGAAGTATTTGGATACCTTGTAATGATATTCTTAGCGTATCCAATAGCTGCATTAATAATAAAGTCATGGAAAAAATAATTACATGCCCACACTGTAATACGGATTTTGATATGTCTATCACACCTCGTACTGAGGGGTCTAAATATTTATGGATCCTCGATAACGGTCACGGAGGTATGATAAGTGGAGTATATCAAACACCAGGTAAAAGATCTCCAGTATGGCCAGATGGTACACAGCTTTTTGAGGGAGAATTTAACAGAGCTATTGTGGACAGACTAGTTAAAAAATGTGAAGCTAATAATATTGACTATATTAATCTAGTAGCTACTCCTAAAGATGTAAGTTTATCCGAAAGAGTTACTACTGCTAATAGATTAGCTAAGTCCTCTGAGAAGCCTTGTATATATGTAAGCATACACGCAAATGGATATACTGATGAGTCAGCAAATGGGTGGGGTGTATATACTTCTGTAGGAGAAACTAAATCTGATTATATAGCAACAGTGTTATACGAAAAAGCTGACGCTGAGTTTCCTGAAAGAAAAATGAGACCAGACACTTATAGAGATGGAGATGTAGATCAAGAATCTAATTTTTATGTTATTGCTAATACTACTATGCCTGCTATATTATCAGAAAATTTCTTTATGACTAATTCTAAAGAATGTCACGAAATACTTATGAGTGAATCAGGTAGAGACAGAGTTGCTAAGATACATTTTGAAATGATTCAACAATTAGAAAATGGCTAGATTAATAGAAAACGAAAAGAAACAGTCTAAGATTAAAAGGCCGCTTATTCACGCTAAAGCAAAGACTTCTAATCTAAAAACATCTAAGAACTATAAAAAGAAATATAGAGGTCAAGGCCGATAAAAGTCGAAAATAAATCATATATTTGTTACTATGCTAACTTTAGAAGATCTTCAGGCACAAATAGATGAATCGTTATCAATTAACTCTATAGAGTCCTCATATTCATTTGATTTTTACACAGATTTAATTAATCAACAAAGATCATTATGGCTAAGAAACGAATATAATAAAAATCGTCGAATAGATCCATATGTGCTACAAAATCTTAATTGTTTAGAATTAGAATTAGTTAATCCTATAGATTGCTGCATTACTGTACCAGATGCATGTAAAATTCTTAGAACTAAAAAGAAAATTCCTAATACAATAGAGTTATACTTTAAAAAAGGTATAGCAGCTGTAGGTCCTGCAGATATAACTAAACCTAGATTTGTAGTAATAGATTATTCTAGAGTTCCTTTTGTAGGTCACGGACGAACTACGCAAAGAGCTATTTATACATTTTTGTATGACGAGTATATGTATGTAATTAGCAGAGACGCTGCTATTAAAAACATTAAATACATAACTCTTAGAGGAATATTTGAAGATCCTACTAGTTTACTTAATTATGTAGACTGTGTAGACGGTACTACATGTTGGAGTACTAGTAAACCATATCCTATTAATCAATGGATGTGGACATATATTAAACCAATTATTTTACAAGAATTAATGCAAAAAGGTGCAAATGCATTCGACGATATGAACGACGCACAAGATGCTAGATCACAAGGTATGAGAGCAGCACCTCAACAGCAACAACAGCAACCTCAACAATAATGATAAGAGGAGCAGGTAAAATAAATGGAGATGTAAAAAAGAATGATTTTTATAAGCATTACAAAGAAAACGCTAAAGAAGAAATAATTAGCAAACCTTTATATAATGCTTTTATAAAAGAATTACTTACTGCTTTTAGTAAAGCTATTGTGCAAACAGGTTTAGAACTAAAAATAAATAAAGTAGGTAAATTAAGAATAAGAAGTAAAAAGTTAAACTTCTTTGATAAAAACGGTAAAAGATCTAAAAGCCTAAAAGTAGATTGGAAAACTACTTGGGACTTTTGGAAAGCTAAACATCCTGATTTATCTAAAGAAGAAATAATTAATTTAAAAAATAAACAAGTTATATATCATCAAAATGATCATAGTAGCGGTGAGTTTTATGAACATTATTGGGATAAGTTAACTAATGTTTTAAAATATAAAAGTTTTTACGTCTTTAAACCGTCTAGGCAATATTCAAGATTAATTGCTCAAGTAGTTAAAGACCCAAACAGAAAAGTGTTTTATTATGGATGAAGTAACAATGTCAATGGATGATTCAACAGGATCATCTACAGAAGTAGAAACAACAGTAAGAATTAATCGTAAAGAATTTGAAGACGGTGGATATGAAGAAGTTCGTGTAGAAGAAGTCGACGGAGGTTTTATTAAAACTGTATGTACTCGTAAAAAAGTAGATGGAGAATGGACTTATAAAGATGATAAATCTGTAACAACAGAAGACCCTCTTAAAGATAATTCTTCAGAAGGAATTGCAGATAGATTAGAAAAGGTACTTAAAAATATAGGATAATGTTTGCTGGTAAGACTGTTTCGTATAAAGGCATCTTAGATAAAGTAATTAGAGACTTTGGATTTAATTATGATATTCACGAAGAAGAAGGTCTTGAATGGTTAGCTGAATTTATGGCTCATACTAATGTGCCTATGACTTTAGCTAATAACATTGCATATATTAAAATATGTGATGGTCGAGGAGAATTACCATTTGATCTTCATAAGATTGGGCAAGTATCTTTTTTAACAGGAGTAAAAAGCTGTGAAGACGCAGAGTGCGGTAATGGCCGTATGTTTCCTATGCGATGGGCAACAGATTATTTTCACAAAAGATATCATATAGATAGAAGAGATTATACATCTAGTTCTGCTCAAACATATACTGTTGAAGGTAATTTTATATTTACTTCTTTTGATAGTGGTTTTGTAGCAATGAGTTATAATGCTATTCCTACAGATAAAGATGGATATCCTACTGTGCCTGCAGAACAACAATGGTTAGAAGCAGCTTCGCATTATATAGCATTAAAAATAGCTAAAAAATTATGGATGCAAGGCCATCTTCGTCCAGATGTTTATCAAGTTATAGAACGAGATAGAGATTGGTATTTTGCACAAGCAGTTAATCACGCTAAACAATGGAACGGAGTTGATGAAGCAGAAAGTATGCAAAATGCTACTCTTAGAACTATACCAGATACACAGGCGCACGCGAGCTTCTTTGCTAACATGCAATTGCCTGAACAACGTAATTTTAGGCCAAAATCAGGAGCACACAGTAATACTAGTATATCTATAGTAAGCGCAAATACACAAGGAGCTAACCCTGCAACATCTTAAAACTAATTCATGGAAGGACATGTTAATACATATGGCGGATTAAACAAAGATGCAGCTTATGATAGTATTAAGCCAAACATGTATATTGACGCATTAGATATTAGAATATCTACTGATAAAGGAGAATCACAAGGAGCTTTTACTAACATAAAAGGAAACGAATTATCTTTTACTATTCCTACATCAGGAACTTTTGATAATAATCCTCCTGCTACTCCTATTAACTGGACAGCTTTAAATCCTGAAATTATTGGATATGGAACAATTAGAAATACTATTGTTTTATTTGTAGCAGATGATTCAGGAAGCAAAGGTTGGATTTATAAAGTTAACTATGACGCAGCTAGTCGTGTAGCTACTGCTCCCGAATTAGTTTATTTTAGTGAATTTTTAAATTTTAAAAAACAATGGCCTATAGAAGCTTTAGGTCGTTATGAAAATGCATCTATTCAAAAAGTTTATTGGACTGATTACAATAATTTATTTAGAACAATAAATATTGCAGATCCTTTAATAAATACTTTTAATGTAAGTAATATTGATATATATCCAGACGTAAAATATACTCAGCCAATTGTAGATAATGTAAGTGGAGGAGGAGAACTTCAAACAGGAATGTATCAAATAGCTTACCGTCTTATTACTTCTGACGGAAAAGAAACTTTAATATCTCCTCCAAGTAATATGATTCACATAGTTGCTAGCTCTGAATTTGCTGGTGTTTCACAATATGTAGGAGATAAAGAAACAGTTAATACTTTTAAGAGCATTACTATTTCTATAGACACAAGTAATTATTTAGAATTATTTGAACAAATAGAAATTTTTAGTTTATATTATGCAAGTCCTACAGCAACTCCAATTGCTTCTTCAATAGAAATTGTAAATATTATTGATAATAATACAACAATAATTTATCAAGGAACAGAAGATTCTATATTTGACATAGAACTATTTACTTTTGCTAGCAAAAATTTTGCATTTAAAACGTTTAAAACTGTTGCTCAAAAAGATAATTATTTAGTAGGTGCTAATATAAAATCATCTACTATTAATTTAAATGATTTATTAGAAACTGGAGAAACTTTTGAATCAAAAACTGCAAGATATAATAATACAAGCTCTTCTATTACAGGTACTAGTTTAGAAAAAGCTTTTAATGCAGAATTTAATAAAGATAAACATTGGGATTTAAATTGGCAAACAGCTGCTAAACAATATAAATATCAATCTAACGGAACTACTTTAGGAGGACAAAGTTCTGGAACTACTCCAAATATAAAATATAGTTTTCATTTAGAACCAATGACTGTTGATGTAGATGTACAGTCTGATTTTCATAATGTGGGAGGAAATATACATTATGGATTAGATAATCATGATTTAAATGACGGATATGGAGTAAGGCCTAATCCAGCCTCGACTATTCCTAATACAGCTTCTCCTATAGTTTCTAGTTTATTACGAGGATATAAAAGAGGAGAAACTTATAGGTTTGGTATTGTTTTTTATACATTAAAAGGAGAAGCAACTTATGTAGAGTATATAGGAGATATTAAGTTTCCTGATATATCAGAAGCTGATGGAGCAAATAATACTTCAAACTCTCCTCATTGGCCTTTAAGTACTGTGTATAATGGCACAACAGGTACTATAGGTAAAATAGGGCAACCTATTACAGTAGGATTAAACTTAGGAATAAAATTTGATATAGATTTTAGTTCTTGTTCTAATTTATTAAAAAAGATTAATGGGTTTCAAATAGTTAGAGTAGATAGGGAAAATAGTGACAAAAGAAGATTATGTCAAGGAATTATGAGTCCTTATGGAAATGTAAAAGTTCCTTCTACAAGTAGTGATCCTGCTCCTGAAAATTATGATTTTAGAAAAAACAACAGCATAAATGAAGTGCTGCATCAATTTAATACACCTCGTACTTGGAAATATAGTTTTGGGGCTGTTAGCTCATTTCCAAATAGTGGCGTAGATTCTTATGTATCAACTAGTGTAGATATTGGAAATGATACTATGAAATATTTTATAGATGACCAAGATAATAGTGCAGTAGGTTCACCACATACTAATTACTCAACACTTTTTAATTTTAATTCTGCTGGTGAAACTGGAGCGTTAACTAATACTATAATTAAATCTCAATATTTAGCTTTTTATTCTCCAGAAATATCTTATAATTTTAATAATATTCCTGACTTAGCTATTAATGCTGCTAACAATGCTTCTTTATTAGTAACAGGATGTTATACTGCAGTAAGTAGTCCTGTTCCTGGATCAACACAAAATTCAGGAGATTACAGAGAAGAATTTTTTAAAACTGGAGGACCGCAAGCATCAGCCATATCAGGCAATAACAGTACTTTTATTTGGGATGCTACTTATAAATTTAGAAGAGTAGGTCCTGTAAGTTTTAATAGTATTGAAAATATTAGAAAAATTAAAAGCTCTACTTACTTTGATATGCGAGATAGTACTAATGTGACTATTGATACTAAGATAGAACAATTTCCTGACGATAACCAAAGAATAGCTTTATCAGGAACAAATCTTAAACCTAAAATGTCAGGAAGAGATATTATAGATGCTTCAAAGAGTGATTCAGGGCAACCTAATGATTTAGTATTAAATGGTAATGGAGCTACTTATTTAAGAAATTATTTTGCATATATAGGAGCAAAAGTAAACAGTAATCAAAATGGTGACAATGCTTTAAATAAACCTTCTGATGGTACAGGGTCTGGTCCTAATAATAGATCAGGAGCAGTAGCTAGAGCAGGAACTAATATTTCAGTATTAGTAGATACTTTTGCTGTAGACCCTTTAGATTCTACTGTTACATATAATAGTCCAGGAACAGATAAACCTTTGAGAGATTATTTTTTATTTGAAGGAAATACTAATCATCTAGTAATTACTAACAATCCGCACATATCACCACAACCTGTTCCAGATGGTTCAGGGGGAACTAGTAATATAAGTAAAGGAAACGCTATTCCTATAGTAGATCTTGTTGTTCCTAAGAATGAGGTTTATGGAGGATTTACTATTAATGCTTTAGAAGCAAATAGTTTTATTCCTGCTTCTCCTGTAATTAAAACAACTTTTGGAACAGACACTTATAGTCCTAAAGTATATGGAGGAGATATTTTCTTATCAATGTTTCACTTGCAAAAAGCAATGGTAGAATTTACAAAAGAGTTATATGAAGATAATGATGATTTTGTAAACTTATTTACAAGAACTGACTTAATGGTTACAGAAAGTGCTATTAATTTAAGTTTAAATAATAGTGCAAATGTTACAAGAGGTATTAAGTTTACATTTAGCGGAAGTGAATACGAAGAGTGGAGACAAGAAGATAATAACTCTTCTAGTGATTTTGGAACAAAAGATCCTGGTTTAAGTTATTATAAAACTTATAGTTATAATCCTCTTTATTCTCAAATAAGTAAAGAAGTAAAATTCTTTGTACAACCAAGTAATGTAACAGATCTTTCATTAACTAATGATATAAGAGCTTTTATATCTAGTGTTAAAGTAAATGGAGAAGCTATAGATTCTTGGACACAATTTGCAATTAATGATTTTCATGATGTAGACGATCACGGTCCTATAAATAAAATTATAAATTTTAAAAATAACGTTTACTTTTTTCAAGATCAAGCAACAGGTGTTTATGCTATTAACAGAGAAGCTATTACAACAACCGATGACGGAGTTCCTACAGAGTTAGGGTCTGCTAAAGGATGGGGTAAACATCAATACAATTCTGAAGAAGTAGGTTCTATACATCAATGGGCAGTAGCTGCTACTAATACTGCTATTTATTTCTTTGATGCTATCCATAGAAAAATATATCAATTAGGTCAAGGTAAAACAGGTTTACAAACTAGTCCTTTATCAGAATTAAAAGGAATGCATTCTTATTTACAAGAATTAGGTAAAGATATTTTTACTAAAAAATCTTCTATTGCCACATTAGCTGCTCCTGGAGGAGACAATCCTATTTTATTATTAGGAGCTCATATAGGAGTAGATGAAATAAACAATGAAGTAATTTTTACTTTTTTATCTAAAAATGAAGGAGAAAAAGGAGATTTTAAAAGTCTTGTATTTGATGAACTAGCAGGTCAATTTTCTACAGAATTAAGTGTTAAACCTCCTATATGGATTAATAATGGGGATACTTTATTAAGTCCTGACGTAGATAACGTTAATAAAATATATGCACATAATATAGGACTGTGGGGAAGCTTTTACGATACAGTGCAACCTTGTAATATAACATTAGTTATTAATCCTAAAGCAGATATAAATAAAGTTCTTAGATTTTTAGAATTTAATAGTATCGTTAGAGACGACAATAAAATAATAGACAGAACTAAAACTATTACAGGATTTAAAATTGCTACAGAGACACAAGATTCTGGAGTAATTCCTTACAGTGCAGGAAGAATAAAAAGACGTTTTGATAAATGGAGAATTAAACTTCCTAGAGATAATAATTCTACTAGTAAAAAGGGTCGTTTTAGATCTACGCATTTTTTATTAACTTTATATTTCGACAATACTTATAATAAAGAATTAATCATGAATAGATTAGTTTCTTATTATAATCCACAAATATTTTAAATGCCAGGAACTCCGCCTAAATATGATTTACCTGTTAGTTCTTTTAAAAATTATAAAAGGCCTAAAGCAAAAGATAGTATCTTAAAAAGACAAGCTGGAGAAGAATACAATGTAAATCCTAGTGCAAGAGTTTATCCTTATAATTATACTCCTAAATTTAGTAAGTACGGTTTTTTAGAAAAACAAAAAGATGAAAATCAATTATTAGGAGTAGCAGGTTTTGGTTTTCCTAGAAAAGGAATTAATTTAGATTTTGTAGGAATTAAACCATTAGACAGTAACCCTTATTTTAAAGGAGTAGTAGGTGGAGGAGTTTCAAAACAAATAGGAGATTTAAATATAGGAGCCTCTGTTGATACCGCTATTACAGGTTATCCTGATAGATCAGGAAATTTTATAAAAGATAAAACAAAGCTTAATCCTAAATTAAAACTAAAATATAATTTTAAAAATGGAGGCTCAATGGCTCCTATTATTCCTACTTATTATAAATCTAAAGGAACACCTATTTATAGAGATACTACTGCTTTGCCTTTTAAAGAAGGAGGTTTTGTCAATTCTTTAAAAAAACAAATTAAAAATTCTAGAAAATTTGTAAACGGAGGTGAAACAGAAGATATAGGTAAAGGTATGGCTTATGAGTTTTGGAAAAATAAAACTCAGCCTGTAGATAAATTTGGAAGATCTAATGTTAATTATCAAGGACCTACTACATTTAGAAGTTTAAGTAATCAAGTTAATGCTCCTATACCAACTAAAGCCGATAAGCTTACTAGTCAATATGGATACGATTATAAAAAAACATATGATGAATCTGGAACACCTCATTATTATACAAAAAAAGAGGGAACAGATTCTTGGATAGATTTAGAAACTGAAGGAAATAAAAATAGTTTAGCAGCTGTAAAAGCTTTAGCTTGGGGCGATGATACAAGTTATATAGGAACTGAAGCACATAGAAACCAAATAAGAGACCAGTTAATTAAAAATGAAGATGCTAGAATAAAAGGGTTATCTTCTGAAGAATATACTGATGAATTGTCTTCAATGTATTTTCCTAAAAAAGAACAAGCTGCTACAAAAAGTTTTAATGAACAAGATTATAAAGATATAGAATCTAATTTTGGATCAGATGTAGCAAACCTAATGCAATCTGGTGTAGTAGGTTCTGCTAATTCACAGCAATCTGAAATGCCTCCTAAAAAACTTGTGTTTGGACAACCTGGGTTTAGAGAACAACAAACAGCTTTAAATCAAGGATACCAAACTAAAGCTGGGGCTGCATATTCAAATAAATTAAATCAAGAATATGTTAAAAATATTAGTAATGAATTAATAGATAAAATTATTAATTCTAAAATGAGTAATATCGAAAAAAGAGAGTTAATTCAAAATCCAGAAAAACTACAAAATTTAGTAATTAATTATGAAGGTTGGAAAACTTCACCACAAGGCGGAGCAAATGATGCATATAGTAGAAGAGGTGCTGTAAAATCAGATGATTTTATTATTAATAGTGATGGAACTGCTGATTATCGAGCAGGAGCTAATCCAGTTGTTATTGATGGTGGAGTAAATATGTTAGATAAAGAATGGATTACAGGAGTTGCAGGAGGAAAAGCTTTTTCTGAACTATTAGGAGGTACAGCAGGAATGATTGCTTCAAAATTTAAAAGTAATCCAATTGTACAAGCAACAGGAAAAACATTAACACAACCTTTGTTAACAAATACAGCTCCACAATTTTCTAAATATATGTTAAGTCCTTTAAAAATAGCTGACGTTGCGGGAGGTGTTTATGGAGTAAATCAATTTACAGATTCTGATTCTATGACAAGACAATCTATTAGAGATTACCAACAAGGAAAAGGTTCATTTGAAGATGCGGCATTTAATACAAGTATGAGTTTATTATCAGCACTTCCTGTAGGAGCAGAAATATTTAGATCAGGTTATGGAAATTTAGTAGGAGGTCTTAATGCAATAAGAAAAGTTCCGCAAGTTAGAGATTTTTTACCAGGAATGGGGCAAGTTTTAAAAAGAGAAGCAAAATTTAAAGATTTATTTAACACACAAAAATATACTAGATTTACTAAACCAGGTCAGGTAGAATCTAAAACAGGTAATTATTGGTATAATAGAGTAGATGGAACAGATTTAGGGAAATATCAAAAAGGTGCTGATCAAGCTACTGATTTAGTTTTAACTGATGCTCGTGCTAGTGAATTTAATGCAGCAAAAATACAAGATCGAATTAATAAAGGAAAAAGATTTGGGTCTTTAGAAGAAAAAGCAGCTAAAAGAAGTATAGCTCCTATTGATGATCCAAAAATGGTAGCTTATAGAAAAACAATAACAGATCCAGAAAAAAGAAAAATGTTTGATACGGCATTACAAAATCCAGATAAATATTGGAAACTTCCTGGATATACAGACGATATAGGAGAATTAATAGCAAAAGCTCCTGCTAATGCAGATGAACTTAATCTTTCTAAAGAATTATTTAAAGATATAAAAGCATACGATGCAACAAATTGGAAAACTGGTTATAATTTACTTGAAGATTTTAGTGGTTCATATGGAGGTGCAAAATCAAAAGCATTAAGACAAAGTAAAAAAGTTATTGATTATCTTGGAAAATATTCTAGTAAATTAGGTAAAATAGGTAAAACAGAACAAGGAGGATTAGATCTTGTAGAAGCAAATTTTGTAGGATATGATGACTAAGGTTTTAAATTAAAAGCTGAGTAATAAAAAAATAGTTATGAAAGATATATTAAGCATATTTGATAATCAGGTAGTAGATGAGCAAATAACTAATGTTACTCCTGATCCTCCTAAAAAAACTAAAAAAGAACTTACAGAAGGACTTGTTTTAAAATATATGGAAGAGTACGGCATAACTAATCCTTATATACAAAGTGCAATGATGGGAATTATTCTCAATGAAGGAGGCTTTACGGGAAAACCAGAAAATTTATATTATACTACTGCTGGCAGACTTGCAGAAGTGTGGTCAACATTTTCAAATTATACAGACAGTAAAGGAAGAAAAGCAAGAGCTCCTGAAGGTCAAGGTAAAAAATATGCAAATGAATTAGCTAAAGGTGGAAAATATTTAAAAAATCCTAAAGCATTAGCCAATTTTATTTATGCAACACAAAAAGGTAACAGGCCAAATACTGACGATGGGTATGTTTATAGAGGAAGAGGGTTAAATCAATTAACAGGAAGAGGATCCTATAAATCATTAGGAAAAGATTTAGGAGTAGATTTAGTAACTAATCCTGAGTTACTAGATACTGATCCTGATTTACAAGCAAAAGCAGCTGTTCATTTTTTACATAAAAGATTAACAAAAGAATTGCCTTATTTAACTGAAAAATATTCTAGATACAAAAAAAGATTTGGTAATTATGTAGATATTAATAATATAGATAATCTTAAAGATGCTAGTTTCATATTAACAAGTGCTAATGCAGGTTTTGGTTCTTATCCTAAACAAAAAGCATTTAATGATAGATTAGCTGCTGCTAAAAAATATGAAACAAAAGTTATACAACGTAAAGAAGGTTTGCAAGATGAGTTTGTAATAAATTCTGACGAATTAACAACTACTGAGGACCCAATAGTTAAAGAACCTATAGTTGAAGAACCTGCAGTTACTAGTACTAATAAAGTAACTCCTAATTTTAGAGAAGAAGTAGATACTCCTAAAATTGAAGAAAATATTACACCTTTACCTGTAAACATACCTACTTCAGTAAATACTATTCCTTCTGATTTAGATTTTTCAGAACCTCAATTTATAAATTCTAATGTTCAAAATTTTTCTGCAGAAGAATTAAAAAGACAAGAAGCATTTAATACAGCGTTATCTCAATCCGTTATGACAAACAGAGCTCTTCCTAAATTTGGACAAGGGTCTATGTTTGGTCAAGGACAATTGTTTGGAGCTGATAAGAAAAAATATGGAGGATCTATACGTCCTAGATACTATAATAATGGAGGACCTCTTGATGGAGAACCTGTAAAAAATTATGAAATACCTACAGGTAATCCTGTAAAAAGTAAAAGTTTTTTAGGAGCTTTAGGAGATATAGCAAGATTTAGTGCTGCTAAAAGTTTAGCAAAAACAGAAGTTCCTGAAAAAGGAGAAGGTATGAGTAATTACGATTATTTTAATAGCCTTGATAAAAAACAAAAAGCTTCTATACCGTATAAAGAACAATTAGCTAATAGAGCTGTACAAACTGAAGATGTTATTACCTCACAAATTAGAGAAAACATAGCAAAAATAGGCAGTGAAATAGGCGCAAATTATGGACCTGAAAATAGTATAGAAAGCCAGTATGATTATTTAGGAATACCTTTTATGTATAATCAAGATTCTTGGTTTCATAATTTAAAAGATAATATATATACTAGTCCTTATACTTGCCAAGGAATAGCTTGTGCAATTGGTAGAAAAGCAGGAGCTGTAAATGCTAAAAGCTATAAAACTGCAAGTGCTAGAGGTACAGAAGGAGCTCCTTGGGCAATAGAAACAGGAGGCCAAACTGTAGATCATGCTGATGTTTTAGCAGGTAAAGGTTTATATCCTGTAGATGATATACAAGCTGGAGATATGGTTAGGCATGGTTATAAAGAAGGTAGAACAAGTCATAATACAACTGCTTTAGGCCCGTCAGTTTCTGCTAGAGATCAGTATAATCCAGAAGTTGTAAAATTTCCTGCAACTTATGGCAGCCATTGGACAAGCGGAGTAATGAAAAGTGACGATTATTATATGGATCCAAAAACGGATCAAGCTTTTAGATATTTAAGAAATTTACCTGAATATCAAAAAAAACTAACTAGTGCTCAAAATGTAAATGCAGATTATCAAAACTATTTAGATTCAAAAGCAATTGCAAATTTACCTATAAAAGAAGCAGAATTAATAAGAAACGAAAATCCTATTGAAGTTCCTTATATTACTGAAAGAAAATATCCTGATACATTAAAAGGAAGAAGACAACAAAGACAAAATGATAAATTTATTGCACAATTTCCTGATAATTATAATTTTAAATTTTACAAAACTGGAGGAAATTTAGGAGGTTCTCCTTGTCCTTCAGGTCAAATTTATGATGAAACTTCTAAGTCATGTGTTTCATACGAAACTTGGGAAAAAAATAATTCAGGCTTTAACATGGAAGATGTTAAAAAAGAAAATGAAGATTATTTTAATGCAAATGAATGGTTTAAAAATTATCATAATTCTCCTAAGTATTATGAAATGACAAGAAGTTCTTTTCCTGAAGGAGGTGTAGGAGATATGCAAGCAGGTAGTTTAAGAAAACGTAGGGAGCAAAATTTAAAGAGTATTCCTCCTTTAAAAATACTTCCTCAAGAAGAAGAGGGTCTTGGTGGATTATCTATGACTGATAATGGGCAAATAGAACTTTTTCCTGAAGGTTTTAAAACTGGGACAACAACTCATGAATTAAGCCATTCTACTGATAGGCCTGTATATTTTTATCCAGGTACTGAAATAGGCAGACAAAGAATTATGCCTGAATCAGATAGTAAATATATAGATAAAAGAAAAGCAGATGTATTAGGAGACAGTAGAGAATATTTTAATTATAAAGAATATTATGATAATATGATTAAAAATGATCCAGAAAAGTTTAAAAAAGCTGAAGAAAAATTTTTAGATTTTTCAAATTATGTAGCAGAAGATACCGAAACTAGAGCTAGATTAAATACAATAAGACGAATGGCTCAAGAACAAGGATTATATGATCCTTTTGCTGAAGGAGTTTCTTCTGATTTATATTATCAAAAATTAAAAAAACTTAAACTTAAAACTAAAGATCGTTATAAACAAGGATATAATCCTATGAAGCAGCTTCAAAATACTTTTAGCGATGAAGAAATTATATGGATGTTAAATAATATATCTGAAAATAAAACTAATAATAGCAATGACACAGAAGGAATGGCGTAAATAAAATTAAAAACCGTATCTTCATAAAAATTTTACCAAATGAAAAAAGGAATTAATAATCCAGGATTTAGAGCACTGCCCTCAAGTGTTCAAAATAATATTTTATCTAACATGAGATATGGCGGAAAAAAGTACGCAGCTGGAGGAGCTATGCCTATGGAACAGTTGACTGAGTTTGATGAAGGAGGTCGTCATGAAGAAAATAGTTTAGGAGGTATTCCACAAGGAATGAATCCTGAAGGGCAAATGAATTTAGTAGAAGAGGGAGAAACTAAGTTCGATGCTGAAAATTATATTTATTCTGATTCATTAAAAGTAGATAAAGAATTAGCAGAAGCTTTTAACCTTAATCCTAAGATGGTAGGTAAAACTTTTGCAGATGCAAGTAAAATGGCAGGACGTAAAAAATCTAAGCGTGAGGGAGATGCTATAGAAATGGCTGCTAATGAAAAAGATTTAATGAATCTTATGGAAGCACAAGAGGCTTTCAAACAAGCACGAATAGAAGAGAAACTACAAGAAATTGCCGAGTTAGATCCTAACGCTCTTCCTGCTTTAATGGGACAAGGACAACCACAAGGTGATCCAGCAATGGGAGGCCAAATGCAAGAAGCTCCTATGGATGAGCAAGCTATGATGGAACAGCAAATGATGGCTGAACAACAAGCAGGCGGAGGACAACCATCTCCTGAAGAAATGGCTATGATGGAGCAACAGCAAAATCAAATGATGGGTCAGCAAGAAGGTATGATGAGAGCAGGAGGTACGATGGATTTTGAACCTCATATGATGTACAAAGATAGTAACGGGATCCAAGCAAATACTTACGAAAAACATCTATCATTAAAAAATGAAGGCTACGGTCATAGTATGGGTTATGGTGGTTATACAAAAAAACGTTCATATGCACCAGGTGGTTTTATGGGAATGAATATGGCTAATGCAGGTATGATGGCTCCAGGTCCTTGTGGAACTCCTGGAAATCCTCCTTGTCCAGGAAAGGAAACAGAAATTAGTACAGTTAATGTAGACAGAAATACAGCTACCAGTGGTACAGGGGGATTAGGATCTATAAAATTTGATTCTAATTTAGGTTTTGGAGAAGCAGATTCTGACATACAAGCTTTAGAACAAGATCTTAGACAAAGTATGTTAAGCAATCAAGGAGCTTATGTCAGTACTCCTCCTCCTGCAGAGCTTGGAAAATTAACAAGAAGACAAGAAAGAACAGGAGAATTTGTAAAGGGAACGTTTGTTCCTGGTAATACTATAGCAGAAAATATTGCAGAAAGACGAGAAAATAGAAAAGATTTTAGACAAAAACCAAATACAGCAGGTCGTAGATATACAAAAGTAAATAGACTTCTTAATCCATTTAGAGCATCAGATAATAGAATAGAAAATACTGGTAATCAATATTTTGCTCTAAAACATCCTAGAGCAACAGAAGATGCAGAAGGAAATAGTCTTAGAGGTTTAAGTAATCTTTTCTTAGGAGTAAAAGATAACAGTAAATTTGTAGGCAGATTTGGTGAAGGAAAAATAAAAAGCGGAGGTGGTACTAGATTTAGAAGAAATGAATTTGGAGGCAATTTAATGCAACCTGAACAACCTATGCAAATGCGTAGAGGAGGAAAAATGTGTTACGGATGTGGAGGTGCTATGCACAATTACGGAGGACGTATGGATGGAATACAGCCTAATCAAGCTAAATATGGTAAATGGTTAGATTTTACTTCTAATGTTTTAGGAGCAGGTGCTAGCGCTATAGGAAATATTCCTCTTATAGGACAAGCTATTGGAGCGGGATTAGGAACTCTATCAGGAGTAACAGGGTCTTTAGCGGAAAATGCTCGTACTTCTGAAGATGGAAAAGTTAATTGGCAAGGAATAGATTATGGAGATATGGCTTTGCAAGCTGGTATGGGAGCTGGTGCAGGTGCTTTAGGTGCTGCAGGTTCTGTATTAACTGCTGCAGGAGGAAAAGGAGTAGATGCTCTTACTACTAGTAAATACGAGAAAAAAGAAGCTATGTTCCAAGATATTTTAACTAATCCAGAAAAATATTCTGAAGAACAATATGAACAAGCTCTTGGTAGACAACAAGAGATGGGAAAAAATAGTGGACTTTTTAATGCAATTAATGCTGGTGTAGGAATAGCAGGATCAATAGCTGGAGGAAAAATAGATAAAGCAGGAGAAGCTGCTGTAAAAGGAGCAGAAGTAGCTACTGATGTAGCTAAAACTGCAGATACTGTAATTAGTGCTAGTGATAATATTTTACCAGAGGCATTTGATCAAGCTAGTGCTGCTGTTAATGCTGCTAAAACTGCAGACGTTGCTAGCAATTTTATGACTAAAGCAAATAATGTTGCTGATAATAAATTTATGCAACAAGGAGTTTCTATGGGAATGGATGCTTTAGATAAAGTTGATCAAACTAATACGCAAGAAACTGTAGCAGATGAATTAGCAGTTGAACAAAAAAGAGCTGCAATGATGACTAATGATCCTGATTCTATGTATTATGATCCAATAAATCAACCTGTTAATATGGCTACAGCAGGAACAGGAATGATGGCTAATGGTGGTTATATGGGAACTCGTTCTTATGGAACAGGAGGTAGGCCAGGTCTTTGGGCTAACATACAAGCTAAGAAAAAAAGAATGGGAAGTAATTATCGTCCTGCTCAACCTGGAGATCCAAATAGGCCAACAGCTGAAGCAATAAAAGCTTCTCAAAATGCTATGGGCGGAAGTTTAGATTATTCTGCTAATACTTATGATAATGGAGGTAAACTTACTTTAATGAAGCAAGTAGCGCAGCCTGATGGAACTATGGTTAACAGAAGTGTTACTTATAATTCTTTACAAGAACTTTTAGCAGATTCAGAAATAGTACAAAAATATGGAGGGAAGGAAAATGTAAAAGAATTATTTTCTGAAAGATTTAAAGACTCTAAAATTCCTTTTCAAAAAACTATGTTAGATGCTCCGCAAACTATGGCAAATGTAGATAATATGCCCAGTGCTAATCTTACTCCAGCAAATGCAGCACAGATAGATGAGAATTTAAAAATGATAGAAGATCAGGAAAGAATGGCTTATATGCAAAATCAATTGCAAGTAAGTCCCGATAAACTAGCAGAATTAGAAGCGGCTAAAAATTTAGAAAGAACTGTAGATTCTGAAAATACTGTATTTCAAGAAGATTTGAATAAAAATAATATGCCAGATTATTTAGAACAAGCAGAAAATTTCTCAATTGAAGAAGACAAAGAAGTAGAAAAGAAAAATAAAGTTAAAACAAAAGAAGAGCCAGTTATAGAAGAAGATCCTAATAAAATTGTAAAAACTGACGATATAGAAAATACTAAATTTGATTTTAATTATAAAGAAAGCTTCCCTCAATTTGCTGCTAAATATGCCGCTCCTTTATATAATATAGGGTCAGGATTGCTTAGTAAACAAAAAGATTACATGCCAGAGTTTGTTCCTTTAGAAACTCCTAAATTTGATCCTACTCAAGCAATAAATAATGTTAAAAGACAAGTATCAGGATTAAGAAAAAGTTTAAATAAAGTAGGAGCTAATCCTTCTAATCTTTTAGCACTAGCTCAATCAGGTTCTAGATTAGAAAATGAAACATTGATGACCTATGATAAACTTCAAAAAGAGTTAGATTTTAGAGGTAATCAATATAATACTACTCAAAAGCAATCTTTAAAGAAATATAAAAAACAATTAGAAATGTCTTTTGATGAAGCTAAAAGGAAATCTATCCAAGAAGGTATTAAGCAAATGGGTAAAATACAAGAAACAGAATCTGCTAATTATTTAGCTGCTCAATATAATTCAATGGCTGCTCCTAACTTAGGAACATTTGAATACACTCCTTTTTTAGAAGGCTTGTTAAATAAAATGAATAAGAAAAAAAATAAATAATAATGGCACTTACTCCGTTATCTACTCCACTTAATACAGAATACAAGCCTCTTGGATTAGAGGCTTTTGCTGTTCCATTGTCTCAGTTGCAAAAAAAGTTTGATCTTACTCAAGACCAATTAAACAAGACTGAATATTCTTTAAATCATTTAAATGCAGATAAAGAACGCACTGGCGAATTAATGGGCAACCTTAATCAAAATACTAGAGATTTATCAGAAGCACTTGTACGTACAGGAAATTTTAGAGAAGTAGGAAATAGATTAGGAAAGTTAAATAGTTATTATAATAAAAACCCAGAATTAGCTGCTATTAAAAGTAATCATGCTGGTTATCAAAAAGCTTGGGCAGAAATGGACGAGTTGAGAAAAAAAGAAAAGATTACTCCTGAACAATTAACTAATTGGGAAAATTGGGCAAAAGGTAATTTTGGAGGAACTAATTTTGATAAAGAAACTGGAGCATATAATTCAGGAAACTTTAAAGTTACAGGTGCTGATGTTAGACAAGATATGTTAGACGAAGCTAAAGAGTTAGCTAAGATGACTCAAGAAAGTAAAGATGCTTATATAACAAGAATGATAAATTTAGGAGTTGATGGAGAAGAAGCCCAAAGACTTGCAAAAATTTCTTTAGAAGAAAGGAACAAAGATAAAGTTGCTTTTGAAATATCAAATGTTTTAAAGAAAATTCCTAAGTATGCTAATTATTTATCTAACGAAGCAGAAATTAATTTTTATAATCAAAATGAAGATAGAAAAAAACAAGCTCTTTATAACCAAGAAGATCCTTTGTCTTTTTCAAAAGAAATATTAGGAAAAGTTTTACCTAGTTTAGATGCTCGTAAAAAAACTTTAGAAGCAGTTTTATCTAAAGAAGATCTTCCTGAAGCACAAAAAGAATATTTAGAAGGAGATTTAGCAGACTTAAACGAAACTATAGAAGATATTAAATTAGGAATTGCAGGTACAGATGCACAATTAACTGAAGATTTAGCAGAAACTTTTTACAAAGCAGATGCAGTAGGTTATATAGATGATTTATCTAGTTCTACTGCAGATTTAGTAGATTTTGTTCACAGAGATATTTCTGCAATAGGAGGTGGAGGTGGAGTATCTTCGGCTAATAAAGAAAAAATAAAAGAAGTAGGAGATATAGTAATTAGTATAGATGAAGTTAGTTCTACAAAAGGTACTAAAGTACAAGAAGGAATTAACAGTACTTATTTAGAAGAAGCTAATCAAGAAGTGTTTGGAAAAGATAAGCCTAATACTTTAAACGAATTGTTTAGAGAAAACGAAGATGTAAAAGCAAATAGTCTTGCTTCTGAAACTATTACGAGAGTAAGAAATCAGTGGACAAAACAAGAATGGGATAGAAAAGATCCAGACACTTATAAATATAAAGATGCTGACGGCAATTATATTCTTCCTGATATTTATAAAAATGGGGCTGATGTAGCTGCATTAGATTTCTTTGATAAAAAATACGATGAAAAATTAGAAGAGTTAGATGGCGAACTTATAGAGTTAAATACCCAATTAAATGATTTAGATGTAAACTCTGCTGAATACAGGGAGGCTACTAGCAAAATAGTAAATATTAATAATGATAGAAATCAAAATATTTTAGCAAAAACTAAGCAAATAAAAGATTTAGATTATAATATTAATGAACTATTTATTTCTTTACAAAGCGCAGGTCTTGGAACAGACGATTTTAGTTTTGATAAACTACAAAGTTCTTTAGAAAAAATGTCTAAGTTAAAAGGCTTTAATCAGTTTTCTGGATTTACTGAAGAACTTAAAAAGAGATATGACGGTAAAAGTGAAAGAGCAAAACAAAAGTTCATGAAAGAGCTTAAACAAGTTGCAGATTTATGGTCAGGAAATACTGAATCTAGTTCAGGCTTTTTAAATAATTTGCAGACTATAAGTGAAGATAATATACAAATGAGTGTAGAACTTTCTCCAGGAGGAAATGCAGAAGAAATAGGAGTTAAGTTTACAAATGAAATGTTTGAATCTACAGATCCATCTTCTTTAATTCTTAGATCTATTTTTGATCAATTTAAACTTTCTAAAACTTTAGGCTCAGAAGGATACATACAAATACCAAAAGTGAATTACACCGAAGGTCTTAATTCTTATACTGATGGTGCTATGGAAGAGATAAAAGATCTTGTAGTAAATAATCCAGATGATTTCTCTAGAGTAAATTATGATCCAAATACTAGAGAATCTAATATAGTTAAAAGAGATGCTGCAGGAGAAATCTATGATATTTCAGTATACGGAGAAAATCCAACAATAGTTGGGAGAGATTCTAAAGGGGGATTAATTTTAAAGTACGATAAAAAGCCTCAATATAGAGAAGCTAATGGAGGAGTTAAACAATATTTTAAAGACATTGCGTCAGGTAAAAATACTAGTGATAGAGTATTAGATGAAGATGATTATTCAGAAAGATTTGATGCTGATGATCAAGCATTATTTAATAAAAATAATCCTGATGAATTATATATTACTACTAGGGATGTAAGGATAGACCCAATACTAAATGCAGAAAATAATTATATTGATCTTGTAGTAGCAGGATTAAATAATTCAAATACTTCTGAAGGTATTGAAATTATAGAACAACAAAGAAATAACTTTGCTCCTTTACATTTAATAAATAATAAAGACAGAGCTATTAAATATTCTCAAATGGCTAAAACATTAACAGAAAAAGCTCAGAAAGGAATTAAAGGTGAAGAATTTCAAGGACCTGCTCATCGTCAAGATAATGGAGACGGTTCATTTACAGATTACGGAATAGTTTATAAAACAACTACTGACAATAAAATAATTGCCCAAGTAACTAAAACAACTAAAGTTCCTTCTAATGAAAAAGGAGTTCCTGATAAAATCTTAGAACAAGTACAATTGCCTTCTACTAATATTACTTTAGGCAATAATCTACCTCTTACATTACTAAAAATGGATATGACTTTTGGAACAGGTGATGAAGCAGATACAATAAATGTAAGAAGAAATGGTTATGATATTCCTTTTATTATAGCGTTTGAACAAGGATTTATTTTTGAAGATCCTAATGTAAATGTTCAAGCTATGGATAATATAGCTAAATAATAATTATGGCTGACGAGAAAGAATTAAATTTAAAAGGAATAGATACAGCTAATCCTGAAGGGACTCCTGACACAAAAGGAGAGCCTGATAGTAATCCTATAATTGAATCTTCTAAAGATGATATAAAATCTTCAGATGCTTTTCTTTTACCAGAAACACAAAGAGATCAAACTTTGGCAGGATTAAATGCTGCATCTCTTTCTTCTCAAAAAAGTCCTGCTATTAGAGGCACAGACTTTACTTTTAATAAAGAGATAAGTGATGCTATAGATGGAGCATATGTTCCTTTTGATTTAGCAAAAGCAATTCCTGACCCTAATGAACGTGCTGAATATATTAGACAACATGGTTCTAATATGGTAGATCTTTTAGACCCAGATGTTCAAGGAATAACTTTTGCAGATGAATTAAAAGATCTTTATAATTTTAGAAAACAAAATTATGATGTTCAATTAAAAAAGTTTGTAGATAAATTAGATGCTGATCAAGGATTTTTTGATGCAGCAGGAAATACTTTACAAAAATTTTTAGGAAAAACTACTGTAGCAGTTACAAGTTTAATTCCTTTAGTATATGGATTAGCAAAAGGTCTTGTTACTTGGAATGCTGAAAATATATTTAACAACACTTTGTTCGATCAATGGGACAAAATGGATCAATGGACAGATAAACATTATGTAGTATACGGAGGGTATGATTATACTCAGCCTGGAGAAGATGGAAAGCAAAAAAACTTTTTTGCAAGGATGGCAGATAATCCTATGAAATCTATAAACAATGATGTTATTCCTGCTGCTTCATTTATAGCAGGAGCTATACTTACAGAAACAGTAGCAGGACTATTAGCAGCTCCTACTGGTGGAGCATCATTAATAGCTAATACTGCAAGATTAGCTGCTTATGGAACAAGAACTTTTTCTAAAGGAATTAGGGTAGCAAGAGGATTAGATACAGTTGCTGATATGTATAATATGGCAAAAATTATACCTTTAACTGCTAAGTTTCAGAAAGGAATAGGTACAGCAACTACTATGGTTCGTACAGCAGGATATGAATCTAGTTTAATAGCTAGAGATACTTATCAAAGTACTAAAGACAAATCAATTCGTAATTATATTAATTCAGATATAGGAGTTAAGAAAGGATTAAAGCAGAAGTATGAAAATATTATTCGAGATAATATGGATGAGTTTGGTAATTTAAGTATTACTGAAACTCAAGTACTTGCTGAATTAGAAAAAGATATTCCAAAAAAAGACAGAATTAAAATACAAAACAATGCTGAAAATGCTGGAGAGTTGGCTTGGTTTTCTAATGTTCCTTTAGTAGGATTTTCTAACATGTTACAGTTTCCTAGAATATTTAATTCTAGTTATAGGTTAGGCCAAGGGCTATTAAGAAAAGCTGGCCAAAAAATAAATCCTTTAACAGGAACTAAAATGGTTGGAGGCAAAATGGTAGCAAGAGGAGCTGAAAGAGGTTTTGCTGCTAAAGCCTATGGTAGAGTAATATTACCTACTGCTGCTAGAGGATTAGGAGAAAGTTTTGAAGAATTTAGTCAAGGAGTTTTTGAAGAAGGATATTCTAATTATTATTCTTCTCAATTTACAGATCCTTCAAGAGAAACGTTAAATGAGTTTTTACCTACTATGGCTCATTCTGCAAAAGAATATTTTAAATCTGTAGAGGGACAAGATAGTATTGCTATAGGAGGACTTATGGGTATGTTAGGTTTACCTGGTGTTAGAATGCGTAGTGCTCAAGAAAGAGCTGCAGGAAAGCGGAGAATGGGATGGACATGGTATGGTGGTTTTTATGAAGGATGGCAAGATACTGGTGCTAAAATGGAAAAAGCACAAAATCAAGCCGACATTTATAATGCTGTAAGTACTAATGTAGCTTTGCAAAAGAGTCTTGAAAATATGCTTAAAGGAGTAGGCATACAAGCAGAAATGGATAAAGCTCTAGAAAAAGGAGATATTTTTAATTATAAAAATAAAGAGCATGAAGCTTTTTATAATTTTGTTTCTACTAGAATAGAAACAGGAATTGCAGATACTATTTTCCAAGATTTAGATGCATTAGAAGAAATGGGTCTAGAAGAATTTAATAAAACTTATGCACACAAAGATCAAGAGTTTCAATATACAGGAGAACAAAAAAAGAAAATAATTGAAACTGCTAGAAACAATGCTGAAGGTATAATTAAAGCTACAGAAAAAACTGAAGACTTATTAAATTATGAAAGACGTTTTGTAGACAAAGTATTTAATAAAAAGTTTTTAGGATCAGTGTCTTATGGTACTCCTGTTAGAAGTGCTGTAGGTGCGGATAAAAGTTTATTGAGCGGAAAAGGAAACGTTGATAGTAAATTAGAAGCTTTTGTACAAAAAGAATTTGAAGATGCTTCTGAGCAAGAACAATATATTTTAAAAGAAAGATTAAAAATGCAATTGAGAAATCAATTAACATTCTTAACATCTTCTGCAGAAAATATAGAAAAAAGAGAAAAAGAATTAACAGAACAGTTAAGAGACTTAGTAGGAGAAAGTGGATTATCTGCTTTTATAAATGATAAGAATTTTGTAAGATTTGTTGTAGGCCAAGAAACTACTAGTATAACTTTAGAAGACGGTACTGAAGTTAAATCTACTGATCCTAAATTTGCAAATACAAAAGACAAAGTTCAATTTGCAGTATCTCAAATACTTGCAGACATTAAAGAAAAAAATCCTAATCAATATAATTTTGCCAGAACACAAATTAAAGATATTGTTACTGATCTTTTTAAGCTAAAAGATAAGAAAGCTAAAGCAGCTGCTTTTTATAATATGCTTATGACTAAAGAGGGGGCGCAAGAGTTTACTCTTTATTTAGAAAGTGAAAAAGAACTTATGGTGCAAGAAGCTATGGAAACTGCTATAGCTTTGCAAGAAGAGCAAATCAATAAAGCAAAAAGCTCTACAACTAGTAGTAATGTAAGTAATACAGCTAACGATCTTAATAATCAAAAAAGATCAGTAGCTAGTGAAGAATTAAGACAAAAAATTAGTGATAAGCAAACTAAAGAATTAGAAAGTGTAATACAAGCTTTAGACGAGTTAGCTACATCTACAGAAGGTACTATAGCCTACAGTAATTTAGACAGTGATGTAGTAGTCAAACTTTTAGAAAAATTTCCAAATGCTTTTCAATTAATTAAAGATCGTTTAAATGGAGCAATACCTGGTTTACAAGATATAGATAGTATACCAAGTTTAAAACATCTAGAAACAGATACTTTCTTTGATGGTGCTAGTATAGAACAAATAGTATCAGAAACTTTGTTTGATATTATTGCAGATTACCAAGGCAAAACTCCTGGACCTGATCCAAATCTTAATAACGCAGCTCCAGAACAGATTAATATAAATAATGCTTTTGCTCCTAATAACCAAGCAAGCGAAGTAAATCAAACAGATTTATTAGATATATTTAGTAATGAAAATACATATTATAAAGGTGTAGCTACGGATAGTTTTATAATATCTGTTACTAATGATAAAAAATTTAAAGGTAAAGGAAAAGCTATAAGAAAAGACGGTAAGTTTGAAGATATGAAAACTGACCAGCCTTTAGATAAGTCTGCAGTTAATGATCCAAATACTTTAACATTAGAACAAATAAGAGAACAAAAACCTAAAGTAAAGTTAAGATATTCTCAAAATGAATTTGGAACTGCTGATGTTGACCCAGGTTATAGAAGTATTGACATTATATATGTTGATTCTAAAACAGGTGCTGAAACTTTTTATGGAAGAATTCCTGCTTCTTTAGAAGTAATAACAGATCCTGAAACAGGAGAACAATCTTACAAAAGAAGAGAAGGCATATCTCCAAAATTAGCTAATCTTAGAGCAGCAATAGCAAAAGGTAGCGTAAATCCTGATACAGGTTTTATAGAAATAGCTACTACTGAAACAGATTTTAAAGGATACGAAGCTACTGTTGCTCCTAAAACAGAAACTAAAGAAACTACTACACCAGATATAGAAGCTAAGAAAGCTGAAATAGAAGAAAGAAGAGAAAAATCTTTTAAAGCGGCTTTAAAAAGTCCAGGATTTTGGATATATATAAATTCAAAAGGAAGAAAAATTGAAAAGCTTGCTGGATCAAATACAACTGTAGAAGAAGAAATTAACGCTGCATATGACGCAGAACTAGATGCTTTAAAATCTCAGCCAACACAAACTAGTGAGGTTGAAACAGAAGTAGAACAGAGTGCTAGAAGAAAAGCTATTGACAATTACTTTGAAAATATTTTAGGCCAAATAGAAATAACTGCATTAGAACCAAATTTAAAAGAAATGGATGGGGAAATAGAAAGAACTATTGGCGAAAAGAAATGTAATTAAAAATCCGTAAATTTGATAAAATCTAAATAATGGCTTGTAGATATTGGTATGACGGTGAATTCAGATCAGAAGAAGAATTTAAATCTATTTTAGAAAATGGACTAATAGATCAATTAATACGTGATGGAGTAGTTGAGTTTAAACAAGACTTTCCTTTAGACGAATCTTTAATTAAAAATTCTACTGTTGAAACTAGAAATCCTCTAGAACTAAGCATACTTAGAAAAGTTCAAAGAGGTAAAAATCTAAATACTCAAACAAAAGAAGAAACGAGTATGGATGAAAACGGGAAACTGTTTATAATTCAATACCTGTTAAAAGAAATCCTCTTACAGTTTTAGAAGAATCTAGAAAAAAGAAACCTGGGAAGTATAATAAAAAACTTACTTTATTAGTAGCCACTAATGAAGGGTTATGGGTAAACGGTAATTTATTAGATGGTCCTGGTGTAGGTAAAAAAGATGATGCAAAAGATGGCCCTACTAAAGGAAGTGTTGGGTATAAAATTCTACAAGACTTAAAAAATAGTATGTCTGCTGATCAATTTTCTGCTCTATATAACTTAGATTCCGAAGTAGTAGGATCTGTTTTTATGATAGTAGATTCTACTAGTGGGGCTTTTCCTGTTAAATTATTTACTAATAAAATACAAGACACTAAAGATTGGGAAGATGTACAAAAAGGCCTTAAACTTTTAAGTGACCCAAAAGCAGATTTAAAAGAAAAACAAGATTTTGAAAAAGCTATTAACAGAATTACTTACATGTATGATGTTAAATTTAAAGATGGTAAATATATTCTACAAAGAATTGTCAAAAATAATCAAAATATACCTGCTATTAATTTTGAAAAAAATAGCGAAGGTAAATATGTAGCACAAATAACAGATGCTACAGGAGAGAGTACTACAAAAACTATTGAGGAGTATATTGGAAATAGTATCTATAGAGTAGACTATACTCGTATTAATAGAGGAGATTACAACAAAAACATTGCAGATAAAAATGTAATTAAAACAGATTTATATCAAGAAGACGGTAATTTCTTTCATTCATCTAACTTAATTCTTTCTTATAGTGTAGTAAATCCTAAAGCAGACTTAGTAATTAAAAAACAATTATCAAGCTCATTAGGACCTTCTGGTTCTGGTAATGCTAATAGCACTGAGAATTCATCTAAAAATGATACTCCAAATCCTAAAGCAGATTCTAATAATAAACCTGATGAAGCTAAAGGAATATTTGATATGTCTGCAGATAAAGCTATTAATGCAGAAACAATGACTGCTGTTAGATATATTACATTAAAAGAACAAAGAGATAAAGAAGGAAATGTAGTTCGTAAAAAGAAAACTTATAGAGTTTATGCAGAAGTAGGATTTGACGGACAATTACAAATTGCAAAAAGAGAATTAGTTAAAGTAAATTCTAATGGAACTTATCAAGTTGTTGGTAAGTTTGATTTAACAGAAGGCCAAACAAAGATAGTAGATCAGTTATTTTTTAAAGACAAATTAGTTAAACAAAAAAATGCTGAGATTTCTAAATTAGCAGTAGAAACAGAACTAGATGCTATAGGAGGTATAGATCCTGGTAGCGTTACTGATTTAGATCAATTAGTCGATAGTAAACAAAAAGTAGAACCAGCAAATGAATCTAGTGATCTTTTTGATGATATGGATGACATTGAGGCTGAAACTGGAAATCAATTAGGAGAAAATGATGTTAGAGAAAAAAGAGTAGTAAAAGAAGAATTAGAAGAACAAAAAACTTGGGATAAGAAAAAAGAATTAGAACATCTTAAAAAAATATTAGGTAAAGCTTTTGTAAGAAAAAGTGGCAAAGATGGTACTGTAAGAGTTTTTAAAAACTTTGAAACATTAAAAGAATATTTACCTGCTAAGACTTACCAAATGCTTTTAGAAGCAAATAAAAATGGTAGTGAGCTTTTTGGTTTGTTTAGCACTGCGGCTATTTTAATTAAACACAATGCTCCTGCAGGAGTAGCTTTTCACGAAGCATTTCATGTTGTATTTAATTTAGCATTGCCTATACAAGATCGAATTAAAATACTTAATGAAGCTTATTTAAAATATCCTCAATTAAAAACAAAAGTTTTAGAGTCAGGAAAAGAATTGACATGGTTAGAGCTAGAAGAATTTTTAGCAGATGAGTTTATGGACTATGCTAATAACAATGAAAAATTTACTGGTTCGCAACTAAAAACTGATAAAAAATCTTCATTAACAGGAATACCTACATACGATGCTTTTAGCGCTGCTTCTGCTAATTTAAAAGAAATTCCTAAATTTTTTAAAGGATTAAACAGAATGCTTAATGTGTTCTATAAACAAAACAGTGCTATAGATATTGATACTTTATTTGAAGATATTAATACTGGTTACTATGCAGATAAAATAGAATTTAAAAATACCGCATTAGATACTTCTGTAAGACAAATGAGTAGAGTATCTGAAAGAGTCACAAGTCCTCAAAGAAAATTTAATAGTGCACTAGAATTAGAAGCTTCTTTGCAAACTTTAACTAGCTTAATGTTTCAAAATTTAGAAGTTTATAGAAAAGAAAATGGATTAGAAGATACTAGTATTTCTGATTCACAAATTATAAATAAAATAGGAGTATCTAATTTAATGGCTTCTATATTAACTCGTGTTGTGTCTTTACGTAAAGGAGCTAAGAGTATTAATAATAAAGAATTGACTGAAGCTTATTCTAGTTTGTTAAGTGTTTTAACTAATGACAATAAAGCATTAGCTACAACACCAGAAGGTAATCCTTTAGTAGTAAATAGTAAATTACAATTTAAAGAATCTACTCCTTTATTAGAATCTTTTTTAGCAGATCTAAAAGCTAGGTATAATCTTAATATAACTTTTAATGGAAATAGTTCTATTAATGATAAAGTTGATTTAAATGAAGATCCTGCAGTTAATTCAGAAAATGAATTAGATGCTTTCTTAAAAGAAGAAACTACTGGTGACGCAGTAGCAATGACTAATTCTATAGAAGTAAATCCTAAAGAAAATGTAAGTCAGATCTTAAAAAGATTCTTAAATAGAATTCCAAAAAGAAATGAAAAAGGTGGTCGAGTTTATAACATGCATAATCAGCTTATTTATGAAGACGGTAATAAAGTTTTTGGGCATCTAATTGGTCAAATTTCTAATAGCTATAGCTACGAAACTATGATAGCAAGGCTAGAAAAAGTTAATAGACCCTGGGCAAAAGATATTTTAGAAGAGATAAGTAAATATGATAAAAGTGATACTAGAAATATTGGCCGTAGCTTATGGCTTTCTATAGGAAATAAAAATTTCTTATACTATTCTACTATTATAAAAGAGAATGGGGTATTCAAAAGAATGGGTACTAACAGAAATACTTTAGACAATATTATAAAAGATAAAATTCTTGCAGAGTTTTTAAACACAGATAATATTTTATTTAAAACAGAAGCAGGTAAAAATTGGAAAGAAAATATTGTAGAAGAAGCTGCTCAAGATTTTTTTAAAGATATGATCAGAATTAGTGAATCATTAAAAGAACTAAATAGTCAATTTAAAAGTACTGATCCTGCAGTAGTAAAACAAGTACCATTAATACTCGAAGCTATACAAAAAAATCCAGAAAGTCTTTTATCAGAGAAACATAAACAAAAAGGAAAAGAGGACCAATTACAACGTGTTGTAGATTATAAATTATTAAATTTTAAAAATTTATCTAAAAGTCTTAATAAATATAATATAGAATTAAGCCCTACTCAACTTGAAAATATTTATAATCCTAATTTAAAAAATCCTCAAAATAGTGTAGAAAATTTACAAAAATTAATTAGTGTTTTAGTAGAACTTTCTGCAGGATTATCTGGAGGAAGATATAAAAGAACAAGAAGTACTGAAACTAGAGCTTTTGAATATAATGAAGTTTTTGATAGAATTCCTAGAAATCCATTTTTAAGTAAAGAAAAACAAGAGTTAACAGAAGAAGAAATTGAAAAAGGTGCTCAAGAAGTAAGTAATAAAGCAGATAATGATCTTTTAAATTCTTTAGCAGCAGCTATGGAGCCTGGTTTAGCTAGTGAAGGGTTATTTGCTTTTAGAAACATGGATGGCAAAACTATTTATGCTTTAATTTATTCTGGCCAAATAAACAAAATGCTAGAACAAATAAAAGATCCTGAAGAATTTCAAAAGATTTTAGATAAAACAGGTACACTAGATAATTTTGTAAAGCAATTGCCTCTTGTTCAAGAATTATTAGATCCTGATTCAGAAATGAATGAAACAGGTCGTAATTATATGAAATTAACTATTCTCGACGGAATGCGGGAAGAAAGAAAATCTCAAGGAGTTGTATACAGCAGGATGAGTGATCAAGAATTATTTGGTACTCAGATAGGTATGTATATAAATAACCAAAGTAAAATTAAATCTGAAGGTTTTAAAGCAGGAAGGCCTTCTTATTTTAAATTAGGAATTGCTTCTGACTCTCCTAATATACATTTTATTAATGCTCCTTCATTAGAGAAAAAAGCTATTATAGATAAATTAGTTCAAACAGCTAGAGCTGAACATTCAAGAATTTTAAAAGTTCAAAATCTAGAAAAAAACTTTGCAGAAAGTAAAAAAGATGCTGTACAAAATGAATTGTTAAGAATTCCTAATTACGTTAAAAACGGTAAGAAATGGCAAACTCTTAGCTTCTTAAACAACAGTGAGGTAGGTATTGCTACTATGAAAAATGGCTTTAATGAAGCAGGTATAAGAGAGGCTATAGAAGAATTTCTTACAGAGGATGTAACAAAAGAAGGAGGATTTTTTAACAAACAATTTACAGAGCTAAAAGAAAAAGGTATTATTAAAAGCATTGCAGATAACGGTGATGTATTATTTAATTCAGGAATTATAGACACTCGAATTACTAGCTCTAGTAAAATAAATAATACAGAATTTCTAAAAGGATATTTGCTAAATCAATTTTATTATAACACTCAATTAAATACTTTATTTGGAGGAGACATTTCTTTTTATAAAGGAACTGTAGATGCACAAAAACGTTTTAAGCAACTATTTAGTCCTGGTACATATACTCTAGGTGAAGGTAATATGGATGCAGTTATTTTAGATGATATAGAAGAATTGACAGAAGAAAAAACTTTAGAAGTTATTGATTCTATAATAGAAGATTCTAATCTAACTGATGGAGAAAAAAGATTAACTAAAGAAGTTTGGAAACAAAAACATAATATTACTGATGCTGCTACAATATTAAGTCTTAGAAGACGTAAAGAAATTTTAGAAGACTTAGATAGATGGACCCCAGAAATGGAAGAGTCATATAAAAGAATTGAAAGAGGAGAAGATACATTAGAAGATTTCCATACTGTAAATAGCAATCCTTTTGCATCTCCAGCAAAACCATTCTTTTATACTGTAAGAAATATTAATGGAACAAGAGTTCCTTTACAAATTAAAAATGCAGAGTTTGTTCCTACTCCCGCATTTGCTTTACAAAAAGAAGGAGATGCTTACAAGTACCCAAAACTAGCAGCTTTATATCTAGATCTTAATGGAGGTAAAAATTTAAAAGGACAAGAAGTACAGCCTAAGTTTGATGTAGCTATGTTTGCAACAGCTGTTAAGGTAGGCGCAGTAGCCAACAATGTTACAATTGATAATAAAGGAGACTATAAATATACTTTTAATTCTTATCAAGAAGTTGATGGTGAGTTTAAAATAAACGAAGGATTTAATGTTATACAAATAGATAAAGCAGATTATAGATCACAGCAAGAAACTCCGCCTCACTTTATAGACGACAGATCTAACTTTAGTACACAAACAAGAAATATTATAATTCAAGATTTAGATCCTAATCTAGATAATAAATATGATTTAGGTAACGGAGATTTAAGATCTGGAGAAGAAACTGCAATGTTGTTTCAAGAAATAGTTTCTAATGATTTAGAAAGAGATTATAATAAAATAAGAGACGAGTTTTTGTTAGCTAATGGAGATTTAAATTATGAAACTTTGCTTCCTATTTTAGCTACTGCTGCAAAAGATAGAGGATACGGTCCTTCTTATTTAGAAGCTATAAAGCCTGTAAAAAATTCTAAAGGAGAGATAAGATCTTTCTTGCCACTATACCATCCTAAAATAAATTATCAAACTCAAGCATTAGTAAATTCTATAATTAGGAATAGAGTTACTAAGCAAAAAATTAATGGTGGACAAGTAGCCAACTTTACTAGTTACGGTGTTTCTGATAAATTAAACATGACTATAGAAAACGGAGGAATTACTTTAAAAGCAATTATGCCGTGGACATCTGCCAAGTTTTTTCCTACTGATGAAAATGGAAATGTAGATATAAAAAAGCTACAAGAAACTGAAGCAGGTCGAGAGCTTTTAGAAATTGTTGCTAATAGGATTCCGACGGAAGATAAGTACTCAATATTTAATATTAAAATTGTAGGCTTTAGTCCTGAATCTATGGGTGGCCAAATCATACTTCCAAGAGAAATTACTACTATTGCTGGGCTTGACTTCGATATTGATAAATTATTCTTTATGATGAAGAATTTTTATTATAAAAATGGAGAAATTAAAATAGATAGATTTGTAGATAAAATAGAAACTGAAGAAGAGCAAGAAAACTTAGCTCGTAATATATATAGCAGTTTAGCTTCTTATACAAGATATTTAGATACTATAGGAATAAGAGGTAGCCAAAAAGAACTTAAAATACAGAAGTATAAAAAAGAGTCTAAAGAATCTGCACAAAGACAAAAAGATTCAGAAAAATTTTCTCAGCAAATTGAAGCTGTTGATAATTTTTTAAAAGCTTTAACTGAACAAGAAGAAGATTTTGAATTTACTGTAGACGAGCAATTTTATTCTGAGGAACAAATTAAAGAATTAAATAATATTAAATCTTTCTTAGCAACACAGCCTAGTCAAAATATTATAAGACTAAACAGTAAAAAAGCTAGCGATAATAAAAAGATAGATATTATGAAAGGTATACTTAAAAACAAGTATACTACTCCTATGATTCTTCAAACTGGTAACTTTGAAACACTTCATGCATATGCTTCTAGAATAAGATTATTGCGAGCAGGAAAAACAGAAGAAGCTAAACTTAAAGGAAAAGCTTTGATAGAAGCAGCTAATAAATTAGATGAAGACAATGACTTTAACATTAACTACCCATCTACTCAGTTAGAATTGTTTAGACGTAATATGGATGGTAGAGATCTAACAGGTATATTTGCTAACCACACAAGTCACCATGCAAAAGCACAACATACTAATTTAAAGTTAAAAGAAGCTATAACTATAAATAAAAAGAAATACATTAATTTAAATAAATCTATTGTTAATGGAACTAGAGTATCAAGAACTTTAGCTGTAAAAGATGCAGCTGTTGTTGATAATGCAAAAGAACCTTTAGCAGGATTTTTAAATATTAATTATTTTACTGCAGATACTGTAGCGCTTTCAGACAGACTAGGAGTATCTGAAGGTTTTACTTACGCTTTAATTAATCAACCTATTATATTAAGATTAACTAGAGAATTCTTTAATGACCCAGGAACTTTTAATCCTGGAGGAATGATTTATGATTTAAAAGGAGATTTAGTAGAAAAAATTCAAAAAGCTTCAGGAAGAAAATTTGAAGAAATATATGAAGCTGTAAAAAAGAGATTAAATACTTTAGATACAAAACAATTAGAAGAAACTTTAAAAGCTCCTAGTATACAAAATACTGATTATTTAATGAATCAATTAGTCGCTTTAACTCTATTTGAAAATTTATATAATATTGGATCAGAACTAGGAACAGGAGTACAAGCAGCAAGAGTAGATACCCAAGCACTAAATCCTACTAATGCAGAAAATTTTACTGTTATTCAAAAACAAAAGAAGACTGTTCAAAAAGAACAAGATCCTGAAAAAGGTAATTATATAGAAGGACTCTCAGAAATATTTGTTCCAGGAAGGTCTAGTACACAGATAATGATTCCAAGTTTTAATGAGTTTGGAATATTAAAACCTACTTCAGATATTACAGAAAAAATATTTCCTAGTGTAGGAACATACAATGAGAATGAAGCAAGATTTGATTATTCTTTTTTAGGTACTATGAAACAAGAACTAGCTGACGAATTAAAAAGCAGTGGGCTTATCAATGAAAAACATGCTAGACTTATAGACACTCAATTTATTAATTACATTGCCACAGGCTATTCTTTTTTCGATGCTTCTCAGAGTAAAGATATACTAACAAAAACTCCAGATAAGTTAAGAAAAATAAGACAAGCACTTCAAAACCTTAATTCTCAACTAAGTAAAGCAGTAAATGATAATCTAGAAGGTATCGATAATAGAAAAGCTTTTTTGAGGTTTGTAAATGATTTAGAAATAAAAGATAAAGAAAAAGGAATACCATTAGAAAAAAGAATCGTATATTACAACAGTGGGAAAGGAAAAGAAGATTTTCAAACTATGGAAGTAATTTGGGAACAAATGCTTCATTCTTCTAATCCTGTAATTAAAGACTTTGCTTTAGACCTAGTTAAATATAGTTTCTTTAGTAATGGTTATGGTTACGGTCCTTACAGTATAGCTGACTTAATTCCTCCTTCTTTTTGGGGAGATGAGTATCAAGCAAAATTAAATGCTGATGGGTCTACTTTTAATGAATATATGGAGACTATATTTAGAGATTTAAAAAATAATAGTTTAGATGAATCTAAAACTTCTGTTAATTCAGAAAGATTTAAAAAACAACTTGTTCAAGCATTTGGTAGATCCCCTGGATTAGTAAAAACAACTCAAGTAAAACTTTTAACTGCTACTCAAAAAGCTAAAAATAAATTAAGTAAAGACAGTGATGTAAGAGAATTTGTAAGATTAGCAGATTCAGGAAGAGTAGGAGACATGTCAGGAAATGTTCTTATTAATACTGCAAAAAATAAAGACTTTTTAAATGAAGATACTAAAAAGCCTTTAAAATATGTAAGAAGATACATAAAACCGTTAGTAGATCCTATAACTCAAAAAAGAGGAGCTTACCAATTATATGAGTTAACTGCTACAGAATATGTAAATCCTTCAACATCTGTTTTAACTTATAGTCCAATTCCTATGACTTCTATATCTAATGTTGTTCTTAATTTAGATATGAATAATGATATAACTAAACCTTGGTTAGACAAAAGCAAATCTAAAAGTTCTTTAGAAACAACTTTAGATAATAATTCTACTGATACTAGGTCTCAAAAAGATGTTAAAGAAACAAAAACTGAACCTGAATCAACTACAGTACCATCTGTTACTAATAAAAAAGAAGAAGGTCCTAAAAAAGAAACTAAAAAAGATAATAGCGGTTTATTTGAAGAAGGTCCAGTAGATCCTTATAACTATACTTATAGAGAAGAGGTAGAAGAAAATGGTATGACAGAAAAAGATTGGAATACTTTAAGTAAAAAAGAAAAACAAAACTTTTTAGATTGTAAAGGATTATAATATGGCAACTTGTGTAAATATAAAACATCCAGAATTTATAAACTTGTTAGAAGAATCGGGTTTATCAGAAGGAGTTCTTGCTGCTAAAGCAGGAGTATGGATGGAAGAAAATAGTACTGGAATTTTTCCTACATTAAAAGATCTTGGTATTAAAAATCGAGAAATTTTTTATCAAACTTCCCAAGCTAAAAGTGTTAAGGCAGATCTTAAAAAAATATTTTTTGATGAGGTTAGAGGTAAAGATTTATCTGAATCAGAAATACAAAATATAAATTCAAGACTTTTAGAAATATCTAAAAGAGTAGGAGACGAAGATTACAGATTACGTTTAAGCCAAAATGGTAACTATTATATAGCAGGCTACAAAAATGGAGCCGTTACTATGGATGATTACTATTCTCCATATGCTAATGGTATATTTAGACAAATAAATTCTAAACTAGAAGAAAAAGCAAACAGAAAATTAGATCAGCTTTTAACTAACTGGGCAAAAAAACATGGTATTTCTGTAGAAACTTTAACAGATCTTAGAAAAAAGTTTCCAAATAGATTTGAAAACGAAGCTTTAGGAGTTTCTGATTTTATGAACGGCTTAATAGGTTTAGCAGATAATAGAAGGCTAGACACTATGGCTGAAGAAATTTCTCATTTTGCTATTGAACTATTGTATAATACTACTAATGCTACACAGACTTTTAATTTTATGCCATTAGGAGCTCCTATGAATATAAGAGAAGCTGTAGCTAATGTGCATCATACTCAAACATATTTAGAAGTAAAAGAAGACTATAAAAATGTTTATGATAAAGAAATAGATTTTAGAAAAGAAGCTCTTGCTAAAATATTAGCAGCAGAAATAGTTACTGAATTTCAAACTACTGAAGAATTAGCTAAAATAAATAATGAAGCAAAAACTTTTTGGCAAAAATTCTTAGCATCAGTAAATGATTTTTTTACTTGGTTAGACGGAGTGTTAGGATTAGATACTTTTGGTAGAAATGATATAGAAATGTCTGTTATTCCTTTAGCTAAAAAAATCTTAGATGGAAACTTTTTAACTAAAGATTTAAAAAATTATGGTTTAGACGCAATTGAAGCAGGTCTTGGTGAAAAAGGTTGGACAGAAACTGATGTTATGTATCAGATAAATAAAAAACCTTTAAAGTATAAAAAGAAAATAAACACTACTCCTGAAGCTGCTATAAAAACAAAAAAAGAATTTTTAGAAAAAGCTAGATTACAACTACGTACACGGTTAGAAGAATTTGAAAAATCAGGTAGAGACGTTGAACCATTAAGTAGACAAATTACAGAATTATCTAATACAATAGAAAAAGAAGAATTTAATCTAGGAGTAGCAACTTTTGTACAAGACGCAGTAAAAGAATTAACTGTAGTTACTAATAGGTTAGATGAAGCACTTGATCCAAATTCTGATTTTGAATTTACTAATGAAGGAATTGCTAAAGCAAATGGTTATGTTGAAATGTATGAAGATTTATTTAAAAACATACAAAATATTACTATTAATGATTCTAGTTTTTCAGAAAAAGACAAAACTGAAGTTAAAGATTTAATTGCTAATGCATTAGATTTAATTGGTGCAGGAAAAACAAAAGGAGAAACTTTATCCGTATTATCTTCTCAAGTAAATTTAGATAGAGCTAATACTGGTCCTAATGGAGAAAAAATAGATCCTAATTTTGATTCAAAAGAAATTATGGAAACATCACATACAGATACTAGTACATTTAGATTATCTGTAGGTAACTTTAAAAATGCTGCAAGTTCTATAATAAGATTAGCCCATAAAATTATTTTTGAAAGCGTTTCTTCTACTAAAAGATTTGCTGCAGAAACAGCAAGGTCTTTATTCCAAACTCAAGAAATATTTCTTACTAAATATAAACAAACTGATTTAGTAGAAAAAAACGCTAATGGTAAAGAAACAGCTTATTTTATTCGAGAATATAAATACAATGACTATTATAAAGAAATGGCAAGAACTCGACAAAAAATTGCCGAAGCTTTAGATATTAGAAATGAAGAAGGGGATATTGATGTAAATTTATTAGATAAAAATTTATTGTCGGATAGTCAATTAGAAATTTATAATAAAATTTGGAAAGAATTTTTTGAAAATAATACTGTTAAAGAAAAACAACCTGTAACCCAGCAAAAAGTAAATAAAGAAACTGGTAAACTAGAAACTTTTTATAAAGTTAAAAAAGGATCTACTACTAAATTTATAAAAGAATCGGCTATAGAATCCGAAAAAAAATTAGGTTGGAATGTTTTTAAAACTCAAAAAACAGTTCCTAGTAGCAGATATCGTAATTCTGATTTTATTACAAAAATGAAAGATCCTATTTTTGCAGCACATTATACTAATGTAATAGAAAAAAAGAAAGAAGCAGTTGCTAAATTGTCTCCAAAATACAGAACTGATAGAGTAGTTTATATGTTACCTGCTATTTTAAAAAGTACTTTAGACAAATTTTTTAGTATGGAAAATGATGGAACTAGTTTTCTTACTAGATTAAAAAATATGGGAGATGAGGCTTTGTTTGTAGATGCAGATGATACTGAATTTGGACAATTAGATGCTTTTAATTCTCAAGTAGTTCCTATACATTTTACTAGACCTATACCTGTAGATAAACTATCTTTTGATGTAGGAAGATCAGTAGTTATGTTTGCAGAAATGTCTGAAAATTTTAGGAACATGAATAAAATTTCTCCTGAAATACAAAATTTACAAAGAGCAGTAGGAGCTAGAAAATATGTTAAAAGTAAAAAAGAAGGCCCTATATCAGGAACTCAATCTGTAGATTATGCTACAATTAAAAATTTATTAGAACATTTTGTATATGGTCAAGAAGCTAAAGAAGATTTAAATAAACAGACTTTAACAAAAGATAGTTTTATTACTAAAGGTATGAAGTTTGTAACAGGAGGAAAAGTTGATTTAACTGGAAAAACTTTTTCTTTTAATAAGTTTTTTAGACAAATACAAACTTATATACGTAATAATAATTTAGCTTTTAATATTCCTACAATGCTTACAGGATATTTAACAGCTACAGGAGATAAATTTATTACAGAACAATTAGGAACTTATACTACTAATGAATCTGCTATGTGGGCTAGAGCAGAAATGGCTAAAAATTTACCTCAAATATTAATGCAAACGGGTAAATTAAAACAAACTAATAAAGTTCATTTACTTTTACAAGATAATCAAATAGTACAATTAGAAAAAACAATAGGTGAATCAGGAAGGAATCCTCTTACAAGAGCTTTAGTAAATAACAATCCTATGTATGCAGGATATGCTACGGGAGATTATCATCTTAAAGGAAATAGTACATTATCTATTTATGATAATTATAGGTTATATAAAGGAGGGTTTTTAACTAGAGAACAATTTTATCGAGCTAAAGCTGCGGAAAAAGGAGTTCTTTATGGAGAATCAAGAAGAAAAGATAAAGCTCTTCAAAAAGAAGTAACTGAAGAATGGAAAGATTTAAAATCAAAAAGTTTATATGAAGCTTATACTCAAGAAGATGGGCAATTAATAATTAAAGATGAATTTAAAGAATACGTAACCGAAGATTTACTTAATAGTGTTAGAGGTAAAGTTGAATACATGAGTACTCTTATAGATGGTACTATGAGTGAAACAGATAAAGGATCTTTATCTAGAACTGCTTATGGAGGATTTCTTACTATGCACAGAGGATTCTTTTTTAATTTAATTGATAAAAAATTTAAAGGATTTAGAAAAGGTGATGGAGTAGCAGTTAACTTTTTAACAGAAGAAGAAGAAATAGGAGATTATATAGCTACGTTTGGAAGAAATGGGTTTTTAGCAGATATAGGAGCTCAAGTATTTAAGAAAGGAAATCTTATGGGAGCTTTTGAGGCTTGGGACAAATTAAGTCCTGCTAAAAGAAGAGGTGTAGCAAGAACTCTTATGGATTTTGCTTACATGGCAATTGTTGGTTTATTATCAAGTATGGCAATAAAATGGGCAGACGAAGATGATGACGATGAAACAGCAAATTTTATAGCATTAATAGCTACTAGGTGGGCACTGGAAACAGGAGTTGTTGCAAATATTGGAGAGGTTCAAAATATGATAAAAGAACCTGTAGTAGGAGTAAGAATAACTAAAGAAATATTAGGTGTATATGAAGCAATATTTAATAACGACCCTTACGAAAAAGGAATGTATGAAGGAAAAACTAGATTAACACGTTTAGGAATTAAATTACTTCCTTTTGGTTCAAGAAATATATATGAATTACAATATCCTAAAGAAAAGCTAGATGCTATGAAACAAATCAGAGGATCAGGTATACTTTACAACGAAGACGATGAAAAGTTTGATTTAGGAAAATATTTTTATAACTTCCTTATAAATAATGTAGATATAACAGAAGATAATGAAGTATCTAGACAAAATTATAACGATGCTGTAGACGCTCTCTCCGAAGAAAGAAATAAAGAAAACAGTTTTAATTAAAATTTATGAAACTTATAAAACATGCAGGCAATATTCACGAGTTAAAACTTGGGGGTACACACGCTAAAATTGCAATGATGTCAGATTTACATTGGGACAACCCAAAATGTGACTGGAAAATATTAAAGAAAGATTTAGATTACTGTTTAAAAGAATCTATTCCTATTATGATTAACGGAGATATGTTTTGCTTGATGCAAGGACGTGGAGATAATAGAAAGAACAAATCTGATATAAGACCTGAGCATAACAATGCAATGTATTTAGATAGTATTGTAGAAACAGCAGTAGAATGGTTTAGTCCATATGCACATTTACTAACTGTTATTGGATACGGTAATCATGAGACTGCTATTATTAAGTTTCAAGAAACAGATATACTAGCAAGATTTGTAAAATTACTTAATATCAAGAACGGTACAAATGTACAAGTTGGTGGTTATGGTGGGTGGATGATAGTAAACCAAGCTCTTAAAAAAACTAGTACAAGTTCTGGTACAGCAACAATGAAAATAAGATACTTTCATGGATCAGGTGGGGGCGGTGTTGTAACTAAAGGAGCACTTAATCTTACTAGAGCATTAGAAATGTATGAAGACTTTGATGTATTTACTATGGGTCATATCCATGAAAATGCTTCTAGGAATGATGTAAGAGATACAATTGTTAGAGGTAGGTCTACTTATAGACAAGATCAAAAACAACTTCATCTTATGCTAACAGGAACATATAAAGAAGAATATGGAGATGGTTCTAAAGGGTGGCACGTAGAACGTGGCGCACCCATTAAACCTACTGGAGGCAGAATCTTAACTATTGATTATAAAAGAACTAGACAAGATGGTCAAGATCATTTTTTAAGAGGTATAGATTCTATGAAATTTCCTTTATAAAGAATTTTTATATTTCAATCCATTTTGTAATACCCGCAATGCGCGTATTTCTTCTACAATTTTTAAATAATCTTTATTAAGTTTAATATTATTATCAACTAAATTAGATTTTAAACGAATTATTTCTGCTTCTATATCTTTAAGACCTTCTTTACTTTTTCTATTAATTAATTGTTCTAAAGAAAAATCATTAGCATGATTTTCTCCTTTTATTACTAAGTCAATGTTTGTGTCTTCAACGTTTTTGTCTTCTTGCATGATTTTAATTTGTTTTTAAAAAATGTATCTAATTTTGTTCCACGGTATTATCTCATCGTGGAGTGCAATAAATTGCTGAATGAATTTCTTNTTTAAAGATAGTTTATATCTTACATTTTCACCACCATATTGCGATATTTTATTTTCTTGAATTTCAGGCATCCATAATACNTTTTCTGCTTCTGAATNATCTTTAAGATTAGCTATATGTTTTTTATAGTTATGGGTCAAAAAGATAACTTCTGCGAGNACTTCGTCTTTGTAGTCGACATAATCATTAACCATTTGAAATAACTCTCTGTAATCAGCTCGCCATCCTTTATATACTATAACAGGACTAAAGTTTATATGTACATCATAGCCTGCGTCAATAAAAGCATCTATAGCTTTAATTCTGTCAATAATTTTAGAAGTACTTGGCTCATGTATATCAGATAATTTTTGAGGCATTAGACTAAATCTAATTCTAATTTTCTTGTTAGCATCATAATCTACAAGATTAGGATTTACATACTTTGTAGCAAACGAACCCATTGCTAGCGGATGATTTTTAAAGAAATCAAATATTGTACGCCAATCATAGAATCTAGCATGTAATGCAAAATCCTCATTGCAACTAATGTCATAAGTAGTCAATACGGGATGTGTTTGGTTAGGCTTGTCAACAGGAGTAAAGTAAACGTGATTATTTATAGCTGTGAGAATGTCTCCTATATTCTCTGCTATGTCCAGGCCTTTAGGCTTGTGTCGTTTCATATAACAGTAGCTACAGTTATATAAACAGCCGTAGCCAAAGCTAGGGCTAATAAAATCTGTAGACCTGCCTGATGGGCGGATCAACATAGACTTTCTGTTAATTTTTTTAAGAACTTTTGCCATTTTTTGTAAATAAAAAGGGCCCGCGTTAACGAGCCCTCAGATTAATATAATCTAAACTGCACCCAATCAAGGGGACTATCCGAAGAAGTCCCCTGTTGGAGTTAATTTATTTTTTGTTGTATAATTAGAAATTACTTCATTTGTTAATATTTCTGTTGTATTGTTTATAATAGGCCATACTTCCTGATCATATAAATATGCAGGTGACCCAGGATTACTAAGACGGTCTTCCCAACTTTCTTTAAGAACAATTGCTTTGTTTAATATAAGAGGCAGTGTATAAGCTTTACCTGAAAAGTAATGGTTAGCAAGAATTAGTTTCTTAGCATTAGCCGTTATTTCAGAGTATTTACCGTTTATAATTAAATCAAAGTCATTGTGATAATCTGTAGGAACACTAAATATAAACACAGTACATTCCTTAATATCATAATCATCTATGAAATTAGGAAATGCTTGTACAGTAGTATAAAATTTATCAAAATCTGTATCTCTATATCCGCGCGCTAGTATGTAAATATAATTTTCTTCTTTGTATTTATTGATTGTAGTATTAGCTAAATAGGCATTAAGGAATCTAGACTTATATTTAAGTCGACCCCAGCTATCTTGTATGTGACAATCAAACAAAGACTTTGGTACGTTTAGTAGCGGGAACAAAAATGTTGCAGTTTTTGTAAATTTCATTTATAATCGTATTGTAGTTTTACCTTTAGTATCGTATTCCATTGGATAATCCCAAGCATCATATTCAGTAGCATATTTAAAACGCTTAATTGCTTGGTAAAAACCTTCTAGATTTTCTTTAATTTTAGGAACTTTATCTACGTTACCGTATAAACCTGTATTAATAGCTTCTTTACTTATCTCGAACACCATAGGTGGATTTTTCAAGAAAGTTTCTACTACAATATATAACATAGGTTTAAAACTATATCCATCTTCATAATAACTTTTAAGTCTATCTGATTTATCTTTAGTTAAACCTAAAGTATATACAGCTGCTTGGAAGTCATATCTAAAATGCCAGAAACTATTTTCAAAGTTAAGCACCGACTTACTAGTAGTTTTAAAGTCAATAGGAGTTATAGTTTTTTCTTGATGATTAACTATAATTCTGTCTAACTCGCCTTTAAATTCTAAGCCATCATGTTCAAACACAACTACGTGTTTGTCTATGATTTCTATATTAGGGTCGTCAGATTTCTTTTGGCAGTATTTACTAGTATGCTTATCAGATCTTAGGGCCATAACACAGTTAACTGCTTTAGCATATTCAGATTCTGTAATTATAGTTTTAGTTCCGCATTTTTTAAGAATATCAAAATACTTAGAACCTTGTTCTACAATTTTATTAATTCTTGTTTCGTCTTTCCATCTAGATTGATAAAGCTCATAATTACAATGCTTCAATATTTGTTCAGGATAATCTTCTAAACTTGTAGGAGTATACTTAATATCTGCATCATATAGTTTATCTTCATCAACAGCAGAGTCATATATTGCTTTAACTATTTTAGCAATAGTCTCAGACACTCCTGTATCATCAGGTATAACTGCATACTTTTTATCAAAGTCTTCTTTAGATTCAGTCAGCATCATATCTACTAGTGAGCCAAACACAAAATGCTGCTCACTAGACTCTACTCTTGCTTCTTGTCTTTCTTTTGCATCAACATATGCTTTAGGACTAATCAATATTTGTTTTAAAGTGCTTTGATTAAGAGCACTAATTGTTTTATAATCCACCATTATTTAATTGTTTTTATTTGATACGCTAGTTTCCTATCTTTAAAGTTTGCTACAGGTACAAATTCGTATGTAGTTCTTTGTAAGAATTCTATTGTGTCGTCGGGAAGGATCCCTTTCTTTATTAATACATCATCTAAGCATTTTAACCATATAAGAGCCAAATTGCCTATATCCCAATTAGGTTTATAATCATCAGCAGCTGGTTTCCAACTCGTCTTTCTTTTTCCTGTTACTTTATCTTTTATCATTTTCATAACTCCATAATTTACGGGTGCATATACTGTTAGTTTTGTTTCTACTGGGGCATTAATTGTCAGATTATTCGGTATATGTTTTTCAATGTATCCGTGCATGGCAGCTACAAGAGCTGCCCTAGTTGTGTAGTGCACAGACGCGTGAATTTTATTATAACCAATCTTGACCCATTTGTTTTTACTAACAGGAATATGCGTTATGAATTCAGGAAATTCTAATTTAATCTCACTTACCATATCGCTTGTTTTTAATTATTCGACCCAATTAAATTCTTCGGGCTTTACTTCTTTTTCTTCTTCTACTTGTTCTTCTATTACTTCTGGAACATAATCTTCTTTAACAGTCTTAATATAACTGACATTTAGTAGTTTTGCTAGTTTGTCGCTAAGAGTAACTTGTTTAACTTCAAAATAGTCACTAGAATGGTAAAAATCATCTGTATACCTATTAAGAACATACTTTAAAGAATCTAGAGTAACAACATTTTTGTCTATTAAAGAGTCAATTATACTTTGAGAACTGTTGCCGCCTAAGTAATTAAGATTTTTACCTAAGAAGTCTATTAATGACTTAAAATTAACATGTCTTTTAGTACTACAATCATTTATTTTAATCCCGTGATCAACAAATAGTATTTCTAAATACATAAGAGAGTCAATGTAATTACTATTAGCCATAATTTCCATAGCTAATATATGATTGTCAGTGTCTTCACTCTCAAACATACTAGATAATTGTTGAAATACTTCCTCAGTAATACTTATAGAATCTTCAGCGTTTATATGGCTAATTAAAGATTTATAATCATATACTTTATCAAGATTATTCATTATGTGTTGCCACTTATCTTCATGCTCTGGATCCACATAATTCATATAACTATTGCGGTTTTTAGGATTTGCTATTATTGGACGAACACCGTTGTAAAGACTGCAATCTCTATTTTGAATTTGCATTTTAGTACTATTGCAGACATTTATTTGTTCGTCGTCAGATAAATCTTTTATAACATCTTTTATATCTTCAACTTCATTTGGATCTAAATAATCTTCTGCTAATAATTCAACAAATTGAACTAACTGTTTTTTATTAACAGTATGAACCCAATCGTTTTTTACCATTTTTTGAAAAGTAGTATCTACAAATATGTGAGTTGCTTTAGTAACATCATTAGTAGTTTTTGCATAATTATTTAATAGCAAATCTCTTAATTTTATTCTAGGAATATTGCATCCAGGCCCTATATATAAAACATCTCCTGGACTAGGAGAATATTCTTTTTTAATAGGTAAATCAGGAAGATCAGAAGCTTCATATTCAAGCCTTTTTGTTACACTGCTTCTATGAAAGTATACACTATCTATTTCTTGGGTTCTAGTACTTGAGGAATACGATCTATGTATTTCAAGTGCCTTATATAAATCTAACATATTTTATTATTTAGTACTCATTTGTAAAACATTTTGATTCAACATCATCTTAGCAAACTTAGGTTTATTACCGCCTAGTAATTCTTTAACGATGTAATATTTAAGATCGTCAGTGAATGCGTCATACTTAGTTGTTAAATCAATTAACCTTTTGTTCATTGCGTCATTGATAGGATTTGTTTGAGCAAATACTAAGCAATGATTTATTAATCTAGTAGCTAATACACTAGCGATGTCTGCACGATATGTATCATTAACTCCTATACATTCTCTTGATTCTTTTAATAATTCTGCATCATCTAAAGTCAACATTTGTTGAGGTGTTAAGATTTTATCTAAGTTATTATTAATAAACATGACAAACATAGCACCCGCATCAGGTCCAATAGAACCGTCGCCAATCATTTGAATAAGAGGAAGTTCCTTCTCAAAATCTTTTATAGAGCTTATAGAATTAAAAAATGTAGTAACAGACCTAGGATTTACATCTGTGGTAATTACTTCAGGATGCATTAATAAGAAATTAATACAACGACCATCTATACCAACGTTCTCTGCCCAACGGGCCCATACAGGACCATCAAACTTAGTTTCTATAGATATAAATCTAGTCTTCTGCGCATTATCTAGACTAGTAACATTATAGTCACCGTTGTCAGGATTAGTAGTTAAAACTACATGCCAGTTTCTGGGAAGTCGCCAGCTAACATATTCTTGTTTGTCTATTAATTCCATACATGCTTGCATAAATCTATGATCAGCACGAGTATAGTCATCTAGAACTAAGAAACCGCCTTCGCCACGACCCTGAATCCATTCAGGAGCAGCATGAGACATTCTTTTGTCTACAACTTTGAAACCTTTCTTATTAGCAGTATCGATTTCTTGTTCAGTAACCCATAAAGTTTTACCTTCGTTATTTTTAACTTGGAATTCTTTAACAGGAAAACCTACAAGATCACCTAATTCTTCTAGCTGCGCTAGATTTAGTTTTACTACTTGCATTTCTAGCTCACTACCTAATTGCATAATAGCGGATGTTTTACCAAGGCCCGCTTCACCTTCAACATTTACAGCTACAGGAACTTTACCTGTTTCTTGTATATACTTGTTATTATTAACCATGTGTTTGATGAAAGTTTTCATCTCATCAACATTTAATTTTACTTGACTCATTGATTGTAATTTTTATAATTCTAATTTGATTTTTAGACCAGGAAGATCTTCATTAATTTCTGATTGTTCAGAATGAACCCATAATACTTTAGCTCTAGGACTAACACTAGTACTTGCTTCACCGTCAGTAAAATATACAAGACTAGTATAACTAGTATTCTCGTTAAAATATTCTATAACAGGTGTAAAGCTAGTACCTCCACGTCCATGAAGTTTAAGATCATATGTACCTTTATACTCACTAATATCTCGTATGTAAGTATCACATTGTACAAGAGTTATATCAACACCAGTTTTATATATATGGTGCATCTCATTCATAAATTCTCTTACTTCATTATCACTAACGGATCCAGATGTGTCTATAGCTAACATAAGCTTTTGTTTCATCTTAACTTTCATACCAGGCATATCAGGAAACTTAGTATTCTCTTTTCTACGAATCTTTTTCGTAAAAATCTTAGTACTAATACCTGTAAAGCGTCGGAGATAATTCTTCCAATTAAATTTAGGAGGAATTATTTCTTGAATTTTAATTATACCTTTCATCTCACCAGGAATATTACCCTGTTTCTTTTCGGCTTGACTTTTTACTTCGCTCAACACTCTTTGCAGTTGCTTTTCTATAAGTTGCTTTTCTGCGTCAGGTAGATTTTGAAAATCTTTCCAAGGATGATTAGGCATATTAACATTTTTATCTCCCTCTCCAGGTACTCCTATTGTAATTTGGCAATTGCCTTTTTTTGCTGCATCAAGAAGTTTATCCATATTCCCACAGCCACAAGTACCGTTTTGTTTTTTCTTCTTCTGAAGCTGTTGGAGCTTATCATAGTAATATCTACTACCTGCTCTTCTATCTAAATGAAGATCAGAATAATCGTCTATATCTATACCTCCTTTAGGCAGCCAATCTTTACTTATGTATTGATTGATTTCCATGTCCATAGCAATATTAGCCAACTTCTTATCTTTGAATAAATCAAATGTAGTAAGATGGTTAAATGCAATATGAAGTAATTCGTGTTTAAGAAGACCCATACGATGTAATTCAGATAAAGGTTCCCAGAATTTCTCACTAATAGTGAGCTGATAGTTAATGCCATTTTTGCTGACAGCTGCTGTACCAATAGCATCATGCCATACTTTATTTAACATTATAAGAAAGAAACCGTAGAACGGTTCTTTTAGCATTAAGTCTTTGCTGATCTTACTCAGCGATTCTTGCTTATTCATATAATTTTTTTATTTTTTTATTGAAAAATTCTATACTAAAATTTATTGTAGTATTTTTTACAAAGTCACTAAAGTCTTTAGATTTTGCAATAGGCAATACAAAGAAATGAGGTACGTTATATCTTTTAGAAAACTCTTTAGCGAGTTTAGTACCTGCATCGTCATTGTCAAATAGACATACGACTTTCTTGAATCTAGATTTATATTCATCCATAACGGAATCTTTCATCATAACAGATTCTGATTGTAAGCCAATAGCTGGAGCACCAATAACATCATGGATACTCATAACATCTTTTAAAGATTTAGTAATAACTAGTAGTTCACCTGATTTAGGCAACTGTGTGTAGCCTTGGTGAACAGAATAGTTAGCATTATTAATCCATTTTTTGAGTTTATCTTCAAATGGTTGATAGATTTTGTAAGTTAGTTTGTCGTCTTTTTTCTCTACATATGCATAAGCACATTTATGAGTTTTGACAGCATTACCGTTGTAAAATACATGACTAATAGGGAACACATTAAACTTTTCTAACGTAGACTTTTTTATACCGAAAGGTCCCCAGAAGTTTTTATCTAGCTGTTGCCACGGTCTTATTTTTATTCCTAATTCTACTTTTTCTTTTTGTGTTATCTTAGTATAGTTTATAGTTTGTTTATTAGCAGATACATTATAATTAGATAATCCTAAATCAAATGCTATTTTTTCTAGCGCTTCAGAATAGTTTAAATTAAACAGTTTCCTCACCATAGCAACAAAATCACCACAATCACCTGTAGCAAAATCTTTAAACATAAGAACATTTCTATCTACTCTATGAAAGAATAGTGCAAATGAAGGAATATTGTCTTCGCGCAATGGGCTATGATATACGCCTAGCGTAGTTATTCTCTCACCCATATAGTAACTATATATTTGTTCTTGAGTTACGTGTTTTAGGATATCTTCTCTACTAATAAGATCATTAAAGACTATCGAATTTAAATTTATATTTGCCATAACAAAAAAAGAGGGCCTATTACAGCCCTCTTGTTTTTAATTAAATGATTTTACCAATCGTCAGTTGATGAGTCCATTAGGTCATCTGCTTTTGCATCTTGCAATACAGGCTGACTTTCTTCTATTCTTTCAATAGCATCTACAGTAGGCGCTAGTTTAAGACGAGTAGAAGCTTCATCGACATTCATAGATTCTACAAAAGGAACCCAGCTACGAGGCTGAATATACTTTTTAGTAGCATTTAGAGTACCATAAGTAGCAAAGACTCTAAATTTACCTGCACTAGCAAGTCCGTCTTTAATATACTTCATAGCGTGATCAAGCAATTCTTTAGCATTAGAAGCTTTAAAAGCAATCTCATGATCAGCTCCATATATTGCATGGATAATATGCTTCATAGATTTACCTTGTTTCCTTACTTGTTCGTCTATAGTACTATACTGTGTATCTTTTGTAACATACCAGTAAGAAGTAGAACATTCTCCGCCATTGTTATCTGTAAAGACAACCTTATAATCAGGAGCATTTTCCTTATCTTCTTTTGTTTTTTTGTAAACAGACATTTTTAAATCGTTTACTAATCCAGCTACACCACCATTAAAGATAGTAACGCCTTGTTTGGCATCAAAGCCATTGTCATTTAAATCGTACATAAATTGTTTTTAAAAATTATTACCATTGATTATTTACGTCCTCAGAAGGAGTAACGCTTAACTCTCTATCATCTATTTCAGGTCTTTGGTTTTCATTACCTATTGTATCTGATACTTCTTCTGTTACTTCTATTGTATTAGTAGTTTCAGATTTTCCTAAAGCTTCTTCTACTTCATCATTAGAAATAGCGTCATTCATTAGATTTAAAGTATAAAATCCATTATTATTAGAAATCTTAAATTCATTTTCTACATCATTAGATAATTCTAATGTTTTAGAAATAAATTCAAAAGTTTTCTTATCACTAAGAGTACAAGTTTTAGTTAATTTAAAACCATAATCTTCCTCAGCTTTACGAATTGCTACAGTACTTCTATCAGGACTAAAACCAAAAGATATTCTATCTTCTCCTTCAATACTCATAAGATCTTGTGCAGCTTTATTAAAGCTAAACTTTCTACCTGCACCTGGTTTTGCCAATGCTGCCATTGTCATTACAGGATAATTATACTTTTCTGTCTTACGCTGTCTTTGTGAGGGCACAGCATCCCATGTGAAATTCTCCATTTCGTGTTTTTTAAAAATTAATTAAATTGAATAATACTCTCTGATTGTTTCGTTGACATCAATTAGATCATTATCGATCATATCTTCTTCAAACATTTCGAGAGGTGTTTTACATGTGTCGGAACCTGATGAGATAGTTCTAAATACATGGCGATTAGGTTTGCCAGGAGATTTTACAATCTCTGTATATAAAACTATTGTGCTAAAAGACTCAGGAACAAATCTTTCTAGCATTTTACCTTGAACTCCAATACGCTCAGATGCAAATCCAGAATCATCGTAATGTGTTTCAGGATGAGCCATAAGATATACTATGATATCATCGCGCATAGAATCGTTAATAAAATTGATGAGGTCATATTGGTTTGCTGCCATTTTTGACCATTTATCAAAGCCTTTTTCAGCTCTGAATTTTTGACTCATAACTGTATCAGTCATGATTCTTGACCAAGTATCGATAATAACAGTCTTGACATTTTCTAATTTGTTCACTTTCTGTAAAGTGTTTAGCACGATTGCTATGTCAGATGTTTTACGATAATTGCGTTTATCCTCGTTATATTTTTTACCAAACTGTTTAAATGGTAACGCCTTTTGATCGGTGTTTATTATTACAGTTTCTTCGGGGTTAAGGTTTCTTAACGAGGTAGATTTCCCCATACCTGATTTACCAACCAGGAACACTAATTGTGCCATAAAATTAAATTTTGTGATTATTACTACTATATAAATATAGTCATTTTTCCCTGTATTTGCAAGGGTTTCAGGTCTTAAATACTCTTAATTTCTTTCTTTACTTCATCTGCTTTCTTTTTACGTTTGTTATACAATTCACCTCTTAAATGCGGGTGCTCTTCTTGTACCTTTCTAGATGCTCTACCGAATGAATCTATATATGGGATAATTCTAGATTCCATATCTTTAAGAGCATCTTTGAACGGCTTATTTAAATTATACTGAATATCTAATAAATAATGGTAATAGAGTCTTTCATTAGAATCCCGTAATTCTGGATGCTTAGTAAGCTTATCTTTTACCCATTGATATTTATCTTTAATTATTGTCATATACAGTAATTAATAACTGCTCTTGAAAATGTAATATCTGTTCTACTATTTTCCATTCAGCATCTCCTATATTCTTTTTAGAAAAAGCTGTTTCTATATACTGGCCATTACTTAAACCTTCCATAGATAATTTTTTAAGACAAGATTTTAAAGCAGAATATTCAAATTCGTTATTTGCAAGAGATGTGTAGAAATTTAATACACTAGCAGACTGAGCTATACTAGCAACAGAATAATCTCCTAATTTATATAAAGCAGGTAGAGGAAATGATTTATGCACTTCTTCTATGCTTTCAAATTTTTCATATAACTTTTTAGATAACTCAGGTTTTTCTTTGTCATCAGGTTCTTTTGTACAATTAATATTGTTAATTAATAAAGGTATTTTACCCTCTTCAAAAGTCTTACTCAGACTTTCTTTTACTTTTTTTACAATTGGCATTTTATTTTGATTTTAAACTTGAATAATAATCATGGATCCTTTGTAATTCTTTAGGTTTTCCCATAATTTCATTTGCTTTAGGTAACTGATAATAACCGCCTATTTCACCTACAAATAGAAAGCTTGCTAATAGATTTACTTCACCATCACGATTCTTACATATTTTAGTTAACCTATATCTATTCTTATATTTTGTAACATCAAAACCTAAGCATTTGTCTATGCCGTAGTAAAACGGACTTGCCAAACCTATTACAGTATTAGCATCTTCTGACATATTACCACTGTTTTTGATATCACTCAACATAGGCATCCAGTTGTCTTTCTCTCTACGGTCCATAGATTCTGAGGAACGATTTATTTGAGATATAACTGTAGGACTAAAGTTGAACATATTTCTAAAGAATACTAAAGTTCTAGATACTTTATCCATAGCTTCTTTTAGATTAGCGTAGTTGTTGTAGTTTATAAGACCTATATGATCTATCACAACAAGAGTAATTAGTTTAGGATTATCAGGAATATAATTTATAATAATATTATCCTTATTTCTAATAACTTGGCCACGCTTTTCTGCATAACCCATTAANTCTTTATATAAAAACTCTGGACTAAGAGAAGTACGATANTGTAAATACTTATCTTGTATCTCGTTCATCTTAGCNTCATATTGAGGAATAAGTCTTGCTACTTCAGGACGAATNTCTGAAGAACCTAGCGATCTTATNTCATTAAGNTTAGTAAGTATACCGTGTTCACGCCATATAAGACTAGCAATATGTTTTGCTATTTGATATGCTGGCGGTATTTCTAAAGAATAATATATAATCTCTAGATCATGAATGTACCCAGGGTTTGATTGTAAAAAATCTATAGCCCCGTACACATAAGTTGAATTGACAAATGCGGTTTTACCGACACTTGTACCTGCGAAAATTAAATCATAACGACCTGGCTGTATATTTTTTATATGATCACTTAACGTTGTAAAACCTTCAAAAGGTATACCCGTATTTAATCCTTGTTTGCCACGCTCTATGTCTTGTTTTAATTTATCCCAATGCTTGATTTTTGCTGTCATATAGTTTTTAAATTTGATCAGAGTTCCACTCTTGCTCTTCTACTCCCCTATCTTGTATAAATACTGTCCATTGTTCCCACATACAATTATTAAGAACAGTTTCCATATTAGGTAAATATTGAAGTTTATTAGATCTTTTTTGCATATTTACAAATGCTTCAGTTGCTTTAATAGCTAATTCATGTTGAGCAGTTTTTTTGACCCTAGAAAGATATTTCTTTTCATGTTTTTTAGCTACTTGTGCAATATCACCAGATGCGCGAAGAACTCTGTTGCCNACTCTTACAGGATAACATTGATAAAATTCCCAAAAATTAATTTGATCTCCGCGTATACCAAATAATTTCTCTACTTCACCGTTACTAATAACAGTATCCATAAACAAACCTCCATTAGATAGTATATAAGGAGTGCCTTGCAAAGAGTCTCTTAAACTATTAGCAAGGTCTTTTTTGAAAATCTTTTCAATGTTATTGTAATCTTTATTATACAGAAACTGTAGGAGAACTAGTTGGTTTGGAGTCAAGGATGACTGCTGGAGTAACTCCAGAGTTAGCTGTATTTTCATAATTAAGTTGATTTAGAAACTCCTCTAAGGTACAAAAAATTACCCTATTTTTATCAATACCGTCAAGCCTTTTCTTAGTCCAAACAGCGTCTTGAGTATCGGGAGTATATAGATTTACAATTACTGCTTGCTTGCCTTCTTGCATACGTACAACTCTACCTAATTGTTGTATAAACGTCCTTTTAGTAGAGTTTGAGCCTGCAATGATAGCTATAGAGCAATCAGGTACGTTAAAGCCCTCATTTAGTGCTTGTACACTGCTGAGGTAGCGCACTTTTGTGCGTTTGTCTTTGAACCTGGCTACTATGTCTTTTTGTTGTTTCTTTGTTATTTTGCTGTGGAAGCTCATACAAATATCACCAAGTTTTTCTTGCAATTTTTCTGCAAAATCAGTAGTACCGCTGAATATAAGGCCGTTTACTTTACCGAGTGCGTCTATAATGTCATAAGTTGCTTCGACTTTATTAGAGTTATTCAAACATATAATCTTACGCTTTCTCATAGCATTATAATACATTGCTGCTTTTCCTTTTTGCTCACTAGAACCACTCTTTAAATATTTCTGAGCGTTTCTAAATGCATCACCACCAAATCCTAACGTTGCTGCAAAATGTTTAAAGCTATTATTTACTTTTTTATAAGCTATTTGCTCATCATCTGGTAAAGGCACAGCTACATTATACACAGTATACGGACTAATCCATCCATTATCTAAGCATTCATTTACAGTTACTTGATCAATAAGCTGTAAATAATCTAGTATAATATCGTGGAGGCCATCTTCACGTTCTAACGTTGCTGTTAGACCCATTACATAGTCACAATCTGCTACTTCAAATATTCTTTTAAAACTATCTGCAGCATATCTATGGCATTCGTCGAGCACTAACATATCATAATCACGAGGTTGCTTTATTGCAGTATTAATTACTAACACTTCTGCAAACTTTATTTTATGTTTAGCTAACTCAGTTTCCCACTGTGCTTTTAATGTAATAGTAGGTACAACTACCAAACAAGATTCTATACCTGCTTTTGTAACCATACCTTGTATTGCCATTATAGCAGTATAGGTTTTACCGAAGCCTGTAGCAGCTTGGAATATACCTTTAAAGTTATTCGCTCGCCATTTCTTTAGCACTTCTATTTGTCTTTCTGTTCTTGTCATTTAATTGTTTTTAAATAAGACACCAAGGAAGCCCACTAATGAGCCCCGCAATTAATGGTGTCTAATGTTGCCAATATTTTGTTATCTCAGGTTCGGCTTTTAATTTTACTGTTTTACAGAACACATCACCTGCACGTTCCATACAATCTTGCAATACACTAGATATCTCATTGACCATATCTTCTTTACATTCTACAATCCATTCGTCATGAACGACATTAGCCATCTTAACGTTAAACAATAGATTATTTTCTTGTAAATATCTAAAGAAATATATACCTGCAAGTTTAGTAATATCTGCAGAAGAACCTTGTATAGGATAATTAAGTGACATTCTTTCGATATCACCTTTCTTCATAAAATATTGTCTTACTTTAGGTTTATAAAACTCCTGAAACTTACTAGAATTCTTTGCTTTGTGTATTCTGTAGTCTGACCAGAAATCAGGATCCTCGTTAATCTCAGCTGTTAATCTCTGAAAGTCTTCAAAGAATGGTATAAAACATTTACGGCCACTTACATTATTAAATTGTATGTAACCTAGTTTTATAGCCTTATCTTTTTCTGTCTTAAAATAATCAGCTAGCCCAGGGAATGCTTTAAAGTATGCTTTGTATACTTCTTCGCCTTTGCTCATAGATATATTAAGATTCTGAGATATAGTTATACCTGTACCGCCATAGTTAATTGCAAAACCTGCACCTTTAGCTATTTGTCTTTTTTGTTTATGATCATTTTTAATATCACCAAGACTAAGCTCTGCTAGTTCAGGAAATATCTTAGATGCTACAAATGAATGCATGTCACCAAGACCTTTCTTATAAAATTGTAACAAATCAGCATCTTTAGATCTATTAGCTAAAACTATTTGCTCTTGGCCACTGTAGTCACTAACAATTAGCATATTACCTTCTTCTGCTTGGAAACAATGTCTTGTTCTTGTATCAGAAGGTATATTTTGCATGTTAGGCATCTGTGGTATATTAAGCTTTCTTTTAGCTTTTTGACCAGAAGACAGTCGACCCGTATTCATAATCTGTGTAAAATTAGAATGTATTCTACTAGTTTTAGGGTTTATATAATCAAACCAATTCTCGCCATAAGTACTTACTACTTTTTGCTTCTCAGTATAGTCTATATAAGTTTTAATAATAGCATGTTTGCCTTTTTGACCCATAAGTATTTTCTTATCTACAGAGTCTTTCATCATACCTGACTTCTTATCTTTAGTCTTAGTATCTACACCAAGAGACTGCATAAAGGGTATAACTTGTTGAGACGAAGACCAGTTAATTTTACATTTAACTCCTTCAGAAAACATATCTAGTTGAGTATCTATAAAATCTCTGTAAGTCTCAGCATTTTCTAGAATAAACATATTAAGCCCTCTAGTTACAGTAGCAAGATCTTTTAAGTCTTCGTCACATTTCTTTTGCCAATCTAGCGGATTCATATAGAAACCACAATACTCTACGTATGCTAGCACTTTTACAAATTCGTTGTCTAGACTTGCTGTTCTTTTCAGACCCTTTTCTTCTAGTGCTACTATTTGCTTGCGTCTTATTTCGTGAAGATATTTCACGTCATCAGCTGCATACTTTATTACTCTAGCACTCAAGCCTTCTCTATGTATATGGCCTCTTACAGTTTTATCTAGCTCTATCTTACAATATTTGTAAGTAACAGCATCAAGAGATTTTCTAACAGTATCTATACCTGTATGAAGAACTCTTTCCATAAGAAAACTATCATATACTTTGATAGGCATTATTCCCTGGTAATATAAAAATCTCAAGTCAAATTTAGCATTATGCATTATAAGCTCTTTCTTCTCAAGTATCTCTTTATACTCACTAGGATCTACCGTGGTGCAATCGATAACATATTGTTTGTCGTTATCACCAAGTTGCATAGATAATAATTGGCAGTTATATGGATCCATACCCATAGTTTCTGTGTCAAAGCCAATTATATCTAGTGTGTTTAAATATTCTAGCGACTCTTCAATAGATGCTAGAGAATACCCAACAGAGTTAAACATGCTCTGTTGGTTAGTTACTAAATAAATCATAAATTTTAAGGTTAACTTAATTCAGACAATAATTGTCTACTTATTATACAATATAAATCCTACAACAAATGATAAAGGTCCAAATATTCCCATCATAGGAACAATATTTACTTCATCTGAACGCCATTTTCTATAATATTTTTTATTGCGTTTCTTTATCCAATACATGTACCCATACATACCTGCATATAACCACGTTATTATTAATATCTTTTCCATAATTTTAGTTTTATTGTTCAATTGGTAAATCCATTGCGACTCTTTGTATATGAGCTTTGGGTAACTTATATTTTTCCATAAGTTTTATCATTTCACTATTGCTCATTTTAGTCAACAAACTAGATTTATCAATTATAAATTGTTCTATTTCATCCTCAGAGTTTATCTTATATAGTTGGAAATAATATCCTTCTTCATGATCAAACCCATACGCTATTACTAAATCTTCTACATGTCTACTCATTTTTTTGATAATATTAGTTGTCTAATTTCTCTACCAAAATCAGCATCATTAGAATGTTTTCTATACAAGTCAATTACATCTGCTCCTAAATGGCAGAGGCTAAATTTATTTTCCTGTATAGTTTCTTTTATGCGATTATAATCATGTAAATTACTATCTACACCTTTTACTTGTCTGTGTTTATTCATTTCTTCTTCTTGTTTTGCAAGAATATGTCTTCCTATTTTACTCATTTTCTTTTGATTTTTTTACCTATTTTTATTTTAATATTAGCCTTTGTATCTTTACTAGGTTTCATATACTTCCAAACCATTATGAATGCAACGATCATTAGGAAAAATCCTAAATATGTTAACCAACTTTCTTGTTTAAATAAACTCCATCCTATATGGAATATTGCCATATTTAATACACCTGTTGCAAATCCTGCTCTTTCTTCTGTTGTTTTTTCTTTACTCATTTTCTTTGTTTTTTAAAGGTATTGCTTGCATAGCACTACCATATCCATTATTAAATATTACAAACTTATATCCATCCATTTCAAATGTTTGCAAAAGCTTATCACTACTATTACTTTTATAATATTTGACATCAATCATTTCTGCTTTATCCCACTCAATACCAATAAGTTCATTTCTTGCTTGGTTTTTTTCTATAGTATCACAACCTACTAATAAAAGTGCTACTAATAATATTCTAATCATAGCTCTTCCATATTATCAAAGTCTCTAACAATTTCTACAGCTACTTTGTATTTCTTCATTGTTTTCCAATCGATCCATATTTCATGTTCGCTATCGCTTCCTGGTTCGTGAAACTCTATTCTGTCTCTAAAAGCTTGTTTTTCCTGTCTTCTGTATTCCTCAAATATTTGATTATCTATACTCATTTTTTTAATTTTAAATTGTTATTAATTGCCCATTTCGTTATTTACTCTAAAAAGCTTCTTCTTCTTTCTTATTTTCTCGCGCATCAGTGACGATGTCAAATTTTTTATCTTTAATTTCTTTATCAAGTTTCTGTACATATTCTTTCCAATTAAATATTTGCCATTCACGCATTCTATTTGCGTCTT
>JGI24005J15628_10000103_pt1 | contig 60091 bp, 69 predicted proteins | sample LinPmetageLP40_FD_15628 | JGI IMG/M metagenome (IMG submission 15628)
TTCACCATGTTCCACCTTGAAATCTTGAGGCAACGCACCCACGAAGATCAGCGGACATCCATTGGGAAACTCGTTTACTCCACAGACATTCATCAGAGCATCAATCCATCTGTTCGTGGTATCGATGATATCTTGCCGCTTCTCATCAAGAGAAGCATTACCCTTTTCCAATGCACAGATGACCACTTCGGTGTGAATCCCCGTTTGGGCGAACTTTTCGAATGCCCGCATCAAGGTACGATACTCAGACTCCTGCTTCATCACGGCACCATAACATTCTCGCACGGGATCATATTCGAAACCAGTGGTCCGACCATGATGGTTTGCCAACCAGTTCTTGGCTAGTCCATCACTCCAATTCCGCCAATCTGTGGGAACTCCTGCATCGTTCATCACTGCACTAATGATTTGATCTTTCCATGCCTTGTTCTTACCCTTGCAGAGTTGATTGACCTTGAACTTTACAGCAGCCTGGGTCTTCTTGAGGTCGCCTCGCTTAACCTGTTCCGTGAGAGTGTTGATGATACTCTTCTGCGTAGCCTCAGACTGCGGAAGAGCGATGTTCGCAGAAATCTGAAGATCCTCTCGGGCACAATCATCGGCACACATAATAACATCTACCTTCACCGCAAGATCGAGACCCCACACGGTATCCATCGCGTAGAAGCGATTGAAGCCGTCAGCGAGCCAGGTCTTGCCATCCCTATCCTCGACCACAATGTTCGGTCGCTCTTCGAGGATACCATGTTCCTTGAAAGAGAGGACGAGAGCGTTCCTGTGACCATCACATTCTCCCTTGTCGGAATTTCGTTGCTTGTTCTTGCCGTTATCGACAAAGATATCAGACAACTTCATCTCCCGCTCTTCTACAAACTTTACGCCAGAAATCCAATCATACTTGTTAGACATGAATCTAACCTTTCGACTCTAGGAGTCATGCGGAGGATCGAGTCTTACCGAGACATACGGTTCGTACTGCTTACCACCTTTCTTGTGAGTCCCTATTATACACTCACCTATGAAGATGTCAACCTCTAGGGGATGATTTTTGGGATCATTTTAGAGGGTTTTTATAGAGGTTTTTAGGCATGTTTCATGAGAGGGCATTGTGGGTGTGTAGAGAGGGATAGAGAACGTGAAAGTGCGTTCTTGGTGTCGTGGTGTACGATTGTGGTGATTTGTGGGGGAGTGTGGGTAAAAATGGGGTATTAAATAAAGGTATAATAAAAGGGCTAAATGCGTTTTGTGCCTTTTGAGGGTTTCGGTTCGCGGAGGACGGTGATGGAGCGGAGGAAACCACTGGGGATCTTCTCTAGTGTGCTGCAATCATCTGTGCCTATAGTACTCAGTACGGCTATGTGATCTTCACCCCTGTGGACTAAGTACCCTACTGTGTTCATCACTGGACACGCCTTCTTTGCCTCTCTCAGCATACCAGCCAAGTCATTCCATCCCGTGCCGCCTTCTTCAACGGCGTCAGCCCAAACGACTTCTACTACTGGGTAGGTTTCAACTTCAACCTTCTTCATAGTGAATCTCCCTACATTATTTATACGAAAAAACCCCTTATTTCTAAGGGGTTTCAGTGCCTGATTATGAGCGAGTCAGGCGATTAGGTCGATGAAGCGGTTGAGNACGACTCGGCTGGTGGATCGACCCTTCATGCTCTTGAGGAAGGCATTCTTCTTCTTGGCAGTGGTATCGGAGTCTTGCACATTGTCCATGGCGTCGGTGTTGTCAACCTTGACGGTACGAACGAGGTACTGTTCATCCCATCCCATGCTATCACTGGTGGCGATAGCGTAGTTATCCGACTTCCACGTTGCCAGTCCCGCGTACATCTTATCTTGGTTGCGGAAGTAGTGGTATGAGGATCGTTCGAACTTGTTAGGAGTCCAGTCGGCGAGGAAGAAGTTGACGACCTTGGAACCAGTACGCTCCTGAAGCATCTTCGTGAGCAGGTTCGTGGCGTTCTGCTGGTTGACACGGGTTCCGATGCGGTCACCCTTGATCTTCAGCGTACCATTGTAAGGAACGTGCATTCCGTTACTACTACCATCCGTGAGGAAAACGCTGTTCACAATCTGGACATTGTTGTTCTTCTTGAAGGAAGGAACGATGTCGATGGCAGCAAGAATCGCTTCGTTGAGCGGAGTACCACCGAGTCCGAATTCGCGTCCAACCGTAGGCCCATTCTTGACTGACCATGCCTGCGAACGGGCGAGGGCGAAGCATTGAGGAATAGCAGCCTCGAATTCGTTCTTCTTCATGCGGCTGGAGAAGAGATTCAGCAGGGCGAATCGGTAATCAGTGGCCGCGAAGGCATCATTGTCCGACTTGTCGGTACGATTCTCATCGAATTCGTGCGGCATGGCGCTAGTGAAAGCGTACACTTCGAACGGAATGTTGACTTTCTTGCAGAAGAGAACCAATTGAATCAGTTGGCCCATCGTTTCTTCAATTTGGTCGGACATGCTACCAGACCAATCGAGGAACATGACCAGCCCGTGGTTCTTACCATCACGAATCGTGGCGGTCTTACGGAAAACATCCTCGGACCACTTGTAGTTCATCATCTTAACGGTATCGAGAACACCAGACTTGGCAATCTGGACCCGCTTATGGGCATCAGCCTGCTTCTTCATCTCAAACTGCTTCGCCAGCACGTTTACCGTGGGCTTGGATCGAACCACGAACGATCGGCAATCCCGATCACTCAATTCTTTGTTGCAATTCTGGAGAATGTTAGTCGAAAGGAGACGATGAAAACGCTTGTAATCGACGATATGTCGGTCGAGATCGACTCGATCCAGCGTAACCTCTTCGGCAGCATAACCCGTAGCGGATTCGTCACGCATGGCATCAGCAACCTTCGAGAATGCCTGTTCAGTGATCGACTCGGGTACGTTCTTACCAGTACCAGACTGCTCTACGTCGCCACCATCACCCGCTTCGGGCGAGGAATCAGCATCGGCACCGTCATCGGTGTCATCGTCGTCGGCTGAACCGCCGCCCTGCTGCTGATCCTCACCCGAATCGTCATCCGAATCATCGGAAGACTCGGGCGATCCCTCGCCGTTACCCTCACCCGATTCGGATTCGGCAGATTCTTCGTTTTCGTCTTCCTCGTTATCATCGATGATCGACGCGAGAAGATCATTCACGATATCGAGAACGTCGGCGAAGGTATCTGCCACCTTGATTCGATCAATCCACTGTACTTCGGCCGGCGCGAACGGAATCGTCTCACCAGCATGGATACCGACCTTGAATTCAAGATTCAGGCGATCGATGAGACCGAGATCCGCAAGTTTTCGCCCCTGTAGGTCGAAGAGATCGCGGTTCATCAGGTCAACATATGCGTTGAGGAAGTCTCGGCGCAGTCCGGGGAACTGGCGCTTGATCATACGCTCGATTCGTGCATCCTCGACCACGTTAACGTACTGCTGGACGAGGGCGTAGGGTAGACCGTGCATCGAAGACAATTCTTCGATGTTACTCTGCCAACCTTCGCAAGGCGTATGCAGGGCATGGGCGACTTCGTGACCCACCAGCATATCGTACAGACTGTTCGACATCGATTCCCACATAGGAAGTGTCAGAACTCGATTCTTGAGATCGAAAGATGCAGTCTTGGCGGCTGGATCATGCACGACCGAGAGATTCTCGGTTGCGAGCAGTCCTGCGAGGATTGTCTTGGATGTTTGTGCGTTGCTCATGCGTATATTATACCACAAACCACGCCCAAGGCAACCCACTTAAGGAATATTCCTCAAATTGTGGATAATTTGTGGATAACTCCAGAAAATTGGTCAAAAATCGAGTATTTTTCTCATTTTCGGCGAAATTCGGTTGACAAGCGGCATCTTTTATGGTATTCGCGTGCGTGCGGGCGCGGTCCTTCTATAGTCAAATCGTCTAAACGTCCGATATCCTTGTGGATAACTCTTTTTGACCCATAACTGCTGATTTTACAAGGGTTTACGTCATATTTCTCATCAATTTGGGCTTATATCGCATGAATGGGTTGCCTGGGGGCTGGATTGTGGTATAATTTACCTGTCGAGGGAAAGAAACCTCGAAAACCAGATACCTAACAGGAAACCTTCCTTGAAACTCAGTAAGAAGCAAACCGAATTCGTCGATGCATGTCGATCCGCTGGACTCTCCAGCCCTGCGAAGCGTAGCGACCTCGTCGCAGTCGCTAACGATCTCGGCCAGAAGTACGCTCCTGCATGGATCGTACAGAATTCCGACATGCGTACCGACGAACGTGGTATGTTCACTGTTCCGAGTCTCAACGATTCGATTGGTGAACAGAATGCTGAAGCATTCGACCGTGCTATGGCGCTCGATGCTGCTGAGAAGACTGCTACGATCGATGCCCCCGCTCCGAAGGGTAACGATACCCCGGTCACTGCGGAACTGTCTGCCATTCGTGGGATGACCGCCGGCGCCACTAGTCTGATTCCCGATCGACTCAAGACGTACGTCTCATGGGGCCATCATGATACCGTCGAAACCGTCATCAAGTCGGGTCTGTTCGCTCCGATGTACGTTACGGGATTGTCTGGTAACGGCAAGACCACGATGGTCATGCAAGCCTGTGCGAATCTCAAGCGAGAATGCTTCCGCGTCAACATTACCAGCGCCACGGACGAAGACGATTTGCTGGGTGGTTTCCGCCTGATCAACGGCGAGACCGTCTGGCAGGATGGTCCCGTGGTCAACGCTATGCGACGTGGCGCGGTTCTCCTCCTCGATGAGATCGACCTCGGTACGCATCTGATGATGTGTCTTCAGTCGGTTCTCGAAGGGAAGGGTATCTACCTGAAGAAGATTAACGAGTGGGTGCAGCCCGCTGCTGGTTTCACAATCTTCGCCACTGCGAACACGAAGGGCAAGGGTAGCGACGATGGTCGATTCGCTGGTACGAATATCATGAATGAAGCCATGCTCGACCGATTCGATTGGACTCTTGAGCAGGAATATGCTCCTAAGAGTACCGAGAAGCGTATTCTTCTGAAGAAGATGAAGACGCTCGGATGCGAAGACAAGGATTTCGCTGGTCGTCTCACGGAATGGGCAGACATGATCCGCCGAGCATTCCGCGAGGGTGCCATTGATGAGATCATCACCACCCGCCGACTCGAAAACGTGGTCAAGGCGTTCGCCATCTTCCAGTCGCGTGAGACTGCCATCGATATGGCACTGAACCGATTCGATGACGATACGAAGGTCGCATTCCGCGACTTCTACGCGAAACTCGATGATACCATCGACACTAGCGTGAACACTGCTANTCTCGATCCCTCGACGGTTATGTACCTCGACACTTCCTTCAGCCAGAAGGACGAAGTGAAGAACCGTGGAGCGAAGTGGGACGATCAGCGTCGAAAGTGGCATACCAATGCCGAGACCGTGAATCTGGATCCCGACTTCTGGAACCAGTTCAACCCCACCGCTGCGGAAACGTCGCCCTTCTGATCCTCCAACCCCCGGTCCTGTAACTCAGTTGGTAGAGTAGCGGCCTTTTAAGCCGACAGTCCTCGGTTCGAGCCCGAGCGGGACCATTTCACTTCTCTTGGAGCATTCAATGCTGAATCCGTACATCGACGCATCATCCGACCCGACCCTCGATCCCGCGATCGAAGACAACTACGATGGATTGCCCATCGGCCAGATGGTCATCACCACTAATTGCGATTGCTACCATTGTACTGGTATCGCCGAGCCGATCAACACTCACGAAGAGGACTTCGCCCTGTGAAAGTAGATAACACTGCTGACATCTCCGATCAATTGAACGTCATGGTACAGATGATGGAAACCATCGACCCACAAGACCCCGAAGTACAAGCATTGAGCGATCGTGTCATCGATGCTAGCGTACAGATGGTGCAGGTAGGGATGACTATTAGACTTCTCTCCCTAGTAGGGGAATCGTTCCTCACTGACACCGAAGAAGAAATCATTAGCGAATTTATTGAATGGGCCTCTGATATCACTGACGCCCTCGAATCACTCTGAACAAGGACAAGAATCACATGAACGAACAGAACAACAATACCAATCTCATGACCGACATCGATCCCTCCCTCTATACCAACCTCAAGGCGAAGCAGCAAGCATTCATTCGATGCATCGCCGAATCCATTGGTAGCATGACTACCACGGAGTTCTCCCGTAAGGATCTCAAGGTTATCGCCAACGATCATGGTATCGCATGGGCGCCTGCTTGGATCGTGAAGGACCAGAAGCGTGTTATCAAGCGTGGTTTGTATAGCGTGCCAGAACTCGCATCGTATCGTAACATGAAGAACGAAGACGCACTAGAGTCTGATCACGTTACCATTGTCGAAGATGTCGCCGGCGAATGCTGCGAGGATGTGGTGGGTGATGCCGTCGATGTGCTGACGGATACCGTTCTCGGTCGAGCGATGACTGCCTAATACCATCCTAACAGTGCCACGCGATCTAGGTTCCCTAGCGGTTCCAGATCGCTAGCAGATCGGTCCCTATTTTCTTCTCGGAGGGATTCTCAGAAACTTTTACGGGACTCCAAATCCCAAAAATTCTCCGGGGATATTTTTCACCCCAAATACCTTTTTTCAAAGGGTTTTCGCAATGATCGAAGATTTCGTAATCCAAACGGCACAGGATCGAATGATGGATGAATTGGCTCCGTATATTATCGTGGGATTCCTCGCGGGTATCCTCTTCGTGTTCTATCATCTCTTCGAGCGTGTCGATCACACAATCGAGCGAAGAAAAGAAAGAAAGCGTAGTGGCGGAAGGAGAATGATCAATGATCGCCGATATTGAATCACAATTTACTGCGGAAATCATCATGAGTATCATTGTAATTTTCACCATGATCGGTTATACTATAATGAATCTGATAGAAGATCAAATTGCCTTTCGACATTCACTCAAGGAAAACAAATGACAGACAGCATCTCTCTTATTCTCAACACCGTTACCGTTTGTTTCTTGGTATTTACCTTCCTCATTATCTGGTCTATGCGAAACGATAAGCCATGAAGAACGTGAAAAAGAATTACATTATCGGGTATCCCGCTTCGGGTTGTACGAAGGATGAGGGTCTCATGGTCGTCAACGCCATTCGATGGTTCCTGAACCGATACAACATGCAACTCAACGACTTCGATGGTGAACATGAGGACATCACGATCACCACGAACGCCAGACAGTACAAGGATATCGAGTGTTACGGACAATGCTACGAGTGGGATCAGGGCGGTGTCGATTATGTGATTGACATTGCAGTCGATCAGTCGGTACGCGATACGCTCGCTACGGTGTTCCACGAATGCGTACATCTGTGGCAGTGGGAACGCGGAACATGGAAGGGCGAAGGCGAACGTGAAGCGACTCAACTACAATACGAACTGGCCGATGAATACTGGAGATGCGGCAATGTCTGATATGACCAAAGAAGAAGCAATCGAACAGGCTCGACGTAACTACATGGAATTGTTCCATGATCAAGAGACTAAACTCTCGAACCTCTATGATGAGTGTGATGAGTTGGAAGAGGGCGATCTCGAAGAATATAGGATTGATGGATGATGGAAGATCGATATGAATCGGCGGACCTTCAGCGTGAACGCGATGAACAAGAACAAAAGAAAAAGGAACAGGAAAAGAAATGATTGAATTCATTCTCCCGTGTGTTCTCGGTTATACGAACGTTCCTCCCGCCGATGATATGAGTATGGTACTCAACGCCATTCGGATTGTAGAGTCGAGTGGGGACGATCGTGCCGTCGGTGATGGTGGGAATGCGATTGGTGCTTTCCAGATCTGGGAAGTGTACTGGATGGATGCCACGGAGTTCTCAGGGATCAACGGCGAGTATCGAGATTGCTACGATCGAAAGTATGCGGAACGCATTGTGAAATCGTACATGAAACGATACGCTACCGAAAAGAGACTGGGAAGAAGTGTAACGGTGCAGGACATTGCACGCATTCACAATGGCGGGCCGAATGGTTATCGTAAGGATAGCACGCTCGGTTACTGGAAGAAGGTTAAGATTCAACTTCGCAAACTCGGATGGGATGGTAACTGATGGAAGAACTGATCATTGAGCAGATTCGGCGGCATGAGGAAAGTATTATGCTGCTGAAAAAATTGCTGGCCGTGGAGAAAAAAAAGCGACCGGAGAAGAGATATGAGTGGGCAGAGAATGCATGGGGTCAACCGATCAGGGTAGAGAAAAAAGTTTGAATGAGGGTTGACACCCTCGACAGTTAGTGTATAATGATCACAGTTGTAAGGACGATCTCTCACACGTTGTGACAGACGGATCTAACGACAGAACATAGGAGACTCAAATGAGTCAGACGAGTAAGAATTTTAGGATTCAGTTGGCTATCGATAAGGGTGGAGTTACCTCGCATGGTATCCGAAAGTATAAGATTAAGGATATCTTTCGGGACAAAAAAACCAATGTACCACGAACAATCGCTGGTGGTGAAGATCTTGACAATAGGGCTCATATTAAAGACTCTATTGCGAACATTGGTTATATCGAGCGATCTAACCCACCAGTCGTATATCTAGATGAGAATGGCAATCCTTGCCTGTTTGATGGTTTTCATAGCACGGACGCAGCCGAAGCCGTGGAGGGTGAAGACTATGAAATGAATTGTGAAGTGATTGAATTCCATAGCGATTTGGAAAAGAATATTCTCCAGCAGGCATTGAACATTGGTCTTCCATGTAAGGAACCCACAAAGGCGGAGATGGCTCTAAACCTTCAAGACCTTTGCGAGCAAGGTCTGATCGATAAGAACAACGACGCAGAGATTGATGCCGCGATTGATCAACTGTGTCCCGAACGAGGCGCTACCTTTAAGCGAGGTCTTCGGAACATGGTTAAGCGAGCAACGGGTGTTCCAGTTAAATTTAGGTCATGGGATGCCACAGAATCTAAGAAAATGTTGGCAAATCATGGTATCGGAACTGGCGGTAGTTGGAATGACAACAAGCAGGGTTACGAATCCGTCTTGAAGAATGCAACTGCATGGCGAGAGATGGGAAAGGCAGTTGCACGCTTTCGTAATGGTGATGTAAACAAGGGAAACCCGACACATCGCCCGACTTACATGACCCTCGGTCTGGGCGGAGAACCAGCGGGAGGAAATTTCAAGAAGGGCCGCCACGGCGTAATAGACGAGGCACAGGAAGTTTTTGATAACTACAAGTATTACTTCAACTGGTGTTTTGAACAAGGTAAGGAACCAGAACTTAGTGATATCGCACGATTCTCATATGTCTTGCCTCAAGATATGTCATGCGAACACGATAAGTCGCCTATTCCTATCGACGATCATACCAACATGATTCTCGAACAGCCGCCTGCGCCCGCAGAGTAATCGATATTGGGTTGAATATTTGGTTGGACGGACGGGAGGGGCCTTCGGGCTCCTCCTTTTCGTCCGATAATGCCAGTCAAGCCAAAAACCCCCATTTTTCGTCAAATAGGCACTAAAAGTTATCCACAATTTGTCCCCAATTTTGGGAATATTCCTTCAATGGGTTGCATTCCTGCCTGAGTATGGTATAATATACATGTCCCAGCGGGGACGACTCACTGGTCCTAACGGAAACCAAACATGGACAACATCGTCAACTACTACCCGATCAACAACTTCCTCGAAGTCGTCGTCTGCGACGACGATGGTACGCGAGTCTTCATGATCGTCAATACCGACAACGGTACAGAAGAGCAGATCTCTGAATCCGCTGCTCGTGCGTTCTGCATCAATCCCGATTCCACCATCACCTATGAGAACTGGGAAGATTTCTGTGCCGCTAGCGGTATCTTCACGGAGGACAACTGATATGAACGACCGACACAACCACCAGACCACTGCCGATGCCGTCGATCTGCGTCACTACATCAAGACGATCAACGCCGATGCCAAGGGTGGTTTCCTCCTCATCGATGATCTCGATCACTGGGCGGGATACGGGATCTACACCAAGGCGGACCTCGGCGACTATCTCTCCGATCTGCTGGTGATGCAGCAGCCGTACAATTCGTGCGACTCCAACGATGATGATTACATCTACGATCCGCCCGAACCGACTTGGGACGCTGTGTCCCGCCACGACTCAAACGAAGGATGGTGAACACCATGACCGATACCGTACTACACCGAATTTCCGTCACTGGCGTCATGGATCTCCTGATCACCAGCAACGGGTGCATCGACATCTTGGGCGGAGTGGACATTCAGTTCATGCTCAGCGTTCGAACGGGCGCCGGCGAAACGGTCGATTCCCCGATCTCGATGGAAGCGGCGAAAGAGATCTTTATGACGAATTGTGCTAGAGAACGAGAACACTGGACCGTAGAAAACCAGTGGCACGAATGTTATAGGGATGCTGCATGTGCTGCCCGCGACCATCGTGAAAGAATTTCAAATAACAAGTCGGCCGACCAGGCATGGCGTGCGACTTACGACCTTTGAGGAACCAACAAATGCCACAGTACTATAACCCAGATGATTATGCCGCAGATACTCTTGATGCTGATCCCCGATCGGAACAGGATTTAGCATACTGGATCGTTGATGACGATGGCGTCGGTCGATGGAGCGATGATTGGGACGGTGAACTTTCCGACGAAGAATACCGTAAACTCCCGATCGAGGAACAGTCTATGGATGCGTTCGCTCCTGGCGTGGTAGATGGTTATGAACTGGAACTCGATGACTGCCCCTTTTGAGGAAATGAAAATGATTGATACCAGCATGACGTACAAATTCAACGGCGTTGAAGCAGACGACAAGGCGCCCGATGGACCGAACCGGGGCGCTCGATACGCCACCGACTGGACAGTGGGCGAGGAGCGGTTCCGAGTCTCCTCGATCGAGAACCACTACACCACCGAAACGATGATTTTCCCCATCAAGGAGAACGGCGAGGTGGACTACGGCGAAGTCTGGGTCGATCGGGAGTACCGCACGAACGCCAGCCAGCACGCGAAATTTCTTCAGGAATTTCTTGAGAATCGCGGTCCCAACGGTTGACACCGTACCATTTTCCCCCGTTCAAGGATTGATCCGATGATAGACTCACTTCTCGCCGATATGGCAAAGGATGCTCTCATGGCCGAAATCGTTCCGTTTCTTATTGTTGGTGCCATGTTTGGTACAATATATTTCTTGAACCACTGGTTCGCCCAGATCAACAAGGTATTGGATAGAAAGAAGAAGTGATGCAGAGAAAGCAGAAGGATGGATGGCGTGGTGATAAGGCTCGACCCAACAACAGAGCCAAGACTTGGTCGTCGAAAGATCGTGATCCCAAGAGGGATCGTCGAAACTGGAGGAAGGACGCTCCTTCCTCCTCCGAAATCGTCTGGATTGGATGAACATGAAGACTTCTCTCTCGCTTCTCGCCGTTGGTATTCTTTGTTCGACTCTCGCTAATGCGGAGGTTCCTCGCCGACTCATGGATGCAATTCGCATCGTCGAGTCGGGTAATGATGACTCTGCGGTGGGTGACAATGGAAACGCCATCGGTCCGTATCAGATTTGGCGTTCCTATTGGAAGGATGCAGTACAATTCGATAAGAGCATTGGTGGGAAGTACGAAGACTGTTTCAACCGTGAGTATTCCGAGAAGATCGTGAATGCCTATATGGATCGATACGCGATTGAGCGACGACTGGGACGTACGGTTACGATGGAGGATATCGCTCGCATTCACAACGGCGGACCGAACGGTTATCGCAAGAAGGCTACACAGTCCTATTGGGAAAAGGTTCTCAATAATCTGAAAATCGATTGAACTAAAACAAAATGATCCCCGTAGAGAGAGACGCGAAAGCGTCTCTTTTTACTTGACAGATTTTAAAATGGTGTTATAATTTCTGTGTCAACAGTATCCATAACCCTAAATAAAAAGGAGTAGTGAGTTATGAACAGAGAAACAATGGTAGATCAACTTCACCGAGGCGTATGTACGGTGGTCTTTGAAAAGAAGGATGGTTCGATGCGAGAGATGCATTGCACACTTCATCCCGATCGTCTTCCCGAACGTCAGCAACTGACGGAAGTTTCTCCTACCCCAGAGAATCCTGATACTGTCCGTGTCTTCGATACTGATCTCCAAGAGTGGCGATCGTTCCGTGTAGACTCGGTCAATAAGTTTTCCACACCACAACTTCTAATTTAAGGAGGCCCATTATGGCTGGTAAATTTGTAGGTGTAGACTGGTACGATGGTGACTATGGCGTATTCGAAAAGCATGGGGATAAGTATATCCCTGTCAAATTCTCGAAAGAGATTTATGACTGCATTCAATATGTTTGTTGTAGATACGATCACTTAGATACGATTGAAATACCAGAAACAATATCAGAGATTGCCGCCATGGTAGCCCGTGAATCTATCTTAGAGAATGTTTCGTAAACATATCCATACAGTCTTTATAGTATGATAAAGTGATGACTGTGATTCAAGGAGATCACAGATGGCTAAGAAAAAAGATTCGTTTAGTTATCCCGAAGACAGAGATCGTTGGCTAGAAGATCTTATTGAGATCGGCGAAGCCGCGGTCATTGCTTACGAGAAGTATCTTCTGGATGAAATAGGATACAAAGATCTTGCGAAGGTTATGTTACTCATGAGAGAGAATCTTCCCATGACGAAGGAAACACCAAGATCGTATAAAGCAAGGCCGAAAGCACGGCGAAAGGAAAAGCGTGATGAGTGATTTTAATGGTTACCGACTTCACATTGATATTCCAGTTGGACATGACAAGGACCGAGCGGTAGAACAGGCGGAAGAAATTATGTCTTCCTTCACTTCCGAGGGAGGGTGGCCTATCATTGACAAAGCCGGTCTCTTGCAGGTGAACTACCGTCTCGGTAATGATCTTGATCGGCAGAAGTCAAACTATCTTCGTGTGAATGAGAATGGTCATGTCATGAATAAGAAGTGTAGTATTGTCTTGAGTAAAGAAGATCCGAATCAAACTGAGTTCGATTTTGCGTCTTCTGATGAGTGTTGAATGAGATTTGTCCCGTAGTGTAATGGTAGCACTTTTGTTTTTGGTACAAACAGTCCTAGTTCGAGTCTAGGCGGGACAGTTATATATAATGATGGTTTCTATACTGTAGGAGATTGTCATGCGTAGAGATTTGAAGCCCTCACTTCGTCAGGATACCAGTCGGAAGAAAACTCGTCCCACGGATATCGTCAAAGAAATCGTTATCGATGTAGGTGACGATACTGTTCTTCACTATGAGGGCAGTCCATTGATGAACGGAAATTTAGTTGCTGATCCCGAAAGTGAAAGTTTACACAGCGGGATCGGGACAAATTCGTATGACAATCTACCGTGGCTGGCAATTGGTTTGGCAACAGACAATGTTGAGGATGCAAACAACGACGTTGTTACGGTGCCAAATACCGAACCCGACCACGTTGACCCGGGATCCCCTCTAGACGGATCGGGTGGTATTCACCAGCCGCCTTCCGACATTGATGGTATGGATTCTGCTGGATCATCTTCGAAGTTTCCTACTCGAACTGCAATTCTTTTAGATCTCGCGGGCATCCCAAACAATGCCATCATCGAATCTGCGGAACTCGAACTGACTGCATTCCCCAACAACCCACCAGATCCTGGCAACGATGTATTTGGTTCTGAGGATGGAGTTTCTACTTCTGTTTGGCCAAGCGGCGGCGTAGAAGTAGAAGTAATGAATCTCATTGAAGATGTTGATCCGTCTTGCACATGGAACACGAAGAACAATGTAACAGAAGATTCTCCCTCTGGTAACGCAACATTCCCCGCGTCGGATCAACGCTGGTGGAGACAACCAGAGGGAGTGGTGCCACCCAACGCTATTGGTATCGCACAGAACACAAGAAGATCAGACACAGGTGAACCGCTCGAACCAATTGAAGATCAATTGGTGGATACAGGCACAGACGGTGGTCAGGATTTTGGTCAAGAATACTATGGTCACATAGGATACGGAATTAGCGGCGGTGGTTGTGTAGTAAACACCAATGACGCAAACTCATATCCATCTTTCAATATCAGTTTTGATGATTGGGGTGGCTCAGGGACTGGACTGTTTGATGTTGATGTTACGAATCTGGTTCAATACTCTCTTGATAACCAAAACAAGAAGTGTAACTTACTTCTTCGTGCCAAGAACTGGACAGAGAATGATGCCGCAGCCAATCCCGACGCACAAAGAACATATCCCGAGAATGTAGCAACGATTGAAGAACTAGAATTTGATCGTGCTTATATTACCAGTCCGTTGGCTTCCAGTGGTGAACTTGATGACTTAGATTCGGACGGTGTTTCCGATGAACCAATCGAAAACGACCAAATCTTGCACGCAGTTCCAGTCGGTCTTGCCAATGAGGATAGTGTAACCTATACATGGCAAATTGAAGTTCCAGTAGTTTATGAATCACTAAACAATCTCACCTTCAATTTTCCCGCCAGTGCAGTCGAGGGAAATACGGTAGAAGTTACCAATGTAACTTATCTTGGTGGTGACGGTACAGAGACCACTTCTTATGAGTGGTTCTTGGATGGTACACAGGACTCTACCCAAACGAGTTCCTCTTATACAATTCCTGATGCAACTGGTGGATCTGTTGTAGCGGTTAAAGTAACAGTTTCTAATACGACCGAAGGTGACAGTATTGATGGTACTGAAAACTGTGACATTGCCGCCGATTCGTCCGGAAGTTTCAATCTAACGAAAATTCCTGATACCCCTTCTATTCTTGAAGGTACTGATGTCAGCGTTCAAATGGATACTATCAGTGGTGTTGGTCAACCAAGTTTTGGAGTTGAATGGAAGAAGGACTTTACTGTATTGAAGACTGAATCAGTAACACCAAATCCTTCTGGTGTTGCAATATCGACTATTACCGCTCCTCTTGTTAGTGGTGGAGCGCCTCTTCTCAAATATTCGGTGCAGATGTTCGATGGTGCGGTTGCGATAGGCGCGGCTGTAACTGGACAGTGGGGGATCAGTGACACACCGGCGGTGCCACGACCTGCAATATTGAACGGCAGTTACAAACTAGATAATGTTTCCGTTTGTCCGAACTACCGAAGTTCCGATTCTAGCCACCCAACCTACAACGAAGAGGCAGATAATGACACCAGTGACGGTGGTAGTCGTCAAATCACTCTCGATTGGTATGAAGAACCCATTTTGGCTGGTTGTGATCTGACTATCCTTGATGAACCTTCATTGTCTCAGACTCACGATGGAACCGTTTACGACTTCGGTGTTCCGTTCGGTTACTGGAGAACTGACGGAAACGTTCAGAAGTTGACAGATACTACAACAGATCCATCGGGTCTGACAAAATACGATGACATCGGAGACGGCTTCATCATTAGTTTACTTTCGGGCGGTGACGGGAATCCTGTAAAATTAAGAAGTAGTATTACCAATTCCGCCAATCTTGGTAATGGTTTTGGTTTATCTCAGATAGTGCATATGATCACAAGAAATGGTGCGAATGGTAGATCGGTCGAACCCACTGGTGGACAGACAGAACGTTGGGGTGATTGTGCTGTTTGGTTGCCTGGATTCTCAAATGTTGACGATAACGGATGGATTATCATGACACCGGTGTCAAAGGTGGCAAAGTTCTACAATGGATCCCCGCCCGACCCGCATGACAATAAAAAATACCGAACTCACGATCGAGAAGAGGTAGATGATGAGACTACGGTCGGGTGGAAAATAAAAATAGGACCAAGTAATGCGACCGATGCTAGAGAGTTTTGGCAAAGTATGACGCCGATGGAGTCTTTAGACAGAACCGATTTTGGTAATTTCACGGACGCGGGACCGATAAATTCTAACGACGAGAACAGTAAAAATATTCACATCAATTTTTATACTAGGGATATTCCCGAGACCGTTGATGCCTCCTCTACGGGAAATGATTGGGCTAGTGTAATTGCTACCGCTGTTCCCTCGACGGGTGGTGGTCCGAGTTCGGATGTGATTCCTCTGATTACTGCATTCGTGGAGAACTCTAAGCATGCTTTGACATTCATACCAAATGGTACTCCCGCTAGCGGAAGTGGGAACGAACTTCTCCAACAGGCTCTCAGTAATCTTACGGTGACAAGCCTTCATGGATCGTTAGCACTTGGTGATAAAAATAATGATGAGGCTTTTGCTCTTATCTTTGGAAAATATATTGTGCTGAGAGTAGAACCCACCGCCAACGTGGACACCGACGATGATGGTGTGATTGATATCGTGCAGGGTGATACTTTAAGTTACTATACTCACTACATGGGTCTTGACACATATGACAATTCGAACAATACAGGACCAGAATTTGCATGGTTCAGTTACAAAAAGTTAGATGGATCTAATTGGTCATTGATTGGGTATAGGACGGGAAATCAAATAACGAATCCATCGGGTTCTGGAGATGCCATTTACCTAGAACACATGTATTTCAATGCAGGCACGGGTCTAGGTGGTCCAGGCGAGGAGTATGTGCAGCCAGATGTTCAACATGTTTTATATGTGTTTGATACAAGAGCAGAATTCGAAACCGCCATTCCCTCTAACCAAAGAGACATAAACGCCTGGGACGCGACAAATGGTGTAGAATTTCCATAAACTACTTGACAAGCACGATCTGTATACTATAATTCATATGTGAGGGTTGGAAGCGGATGGCATCAGCAGTAACGCTTATAACGTTATTTTCGGGAGTTCGAGTCTCCCCCAACTCATTGGAGATTTTTTATCATGGAACGAGAACCAACAATCTATGTTGCGGGACCCATGCGTGGGTTCGAGAACTACAACTATCCTGCCTTTGACCGTTGCGCCCGTGTGCTTCTGGAGCAGGGATGGCATGTAATCAATCCAGCAGAACTTGATCGTGAGCAGGGCAAACCTACTTCGCCCTCTTACGACTTTGATCCAGACAACTGTTACGAGGACCATGAGTTTATGCGTGCCGCTTTGAAGCGAGACATGGATTCTATCTGTGATCAGTGTACGGCAATCTATATGATGTCTGGTTGGGAGAAGAGTAGAGGCGCAAACGCCGAACTTGCCCTGGCCCGAGCATTGGGTATCAAAGTTTACTATGAGGCACCACTCCCGAAATGAATATCTTTGCATTACATACGTCACCGTACCAAGCAGCCAGAGAGATGTGCGACAAGCATGTTGTCAAGATGCCTGTTGAGACGGCACAAATGCTTTCCACTATTCACCGTATGCTCGATGGAGATCCTTATGTCGGTTACGCTAAGAATGGTCGCCGCCTTCAGCGGTGGCGACACCACACTGATGCCCCTAGTGGTGATGTGCTATATCGTGCTACTATGATGAATCATCCCTGCACCATTTGGGCAAGGGAGACACTAGGTAACTATCGCTGGCTAGCGACTCATGGTATCGCTCTCTGTGACGAGTACACACGACGCTACGGACGCACACATGGATCCAGAGAGGTTCTAGAGTACTGCAAGGAAACGGAACCAGAGAACCTTCGTGTGGATCACAGACAGACTCCGTTCCCGCAAGCGATGCCCGATCACTGCAAGGTAATGGGCAATGCGGTTGCTGCCTACAAGAAGTATTATGTGGCAGAGAAGAGACGATTTGCCACATGGAAGCAACCAGCAGAAATGCCTAAGTGGTTTGATCAGGCTTGTTTTCAAGAAGACTGCCTAAAAAGAGTTGACAAGATTCTTGAGAAAACCATTCAAGACAGTTGACAAACTAGACGATGATGATATAATAGAGACTCACCAACGGAGACAGTGATGATCTGGAAACCTAAACACAATTGACTATGTTTGATTTAGCCTTTACTATAATAATGTATATTACACTATAGGCGCCGCTGGTACTAATCCCAGCCTGAGATCGATCGACTTTCTCAGAACAGCAAACAGGCATCCAAGTTTAGGGATCTTAGGTCAAACCCTGGCGTTACGCGGACTCGCCACCCGCACACTGGCTCTGTAACTCAATTGGTAGAGTAGCGGCCTTTTAAGCCGAACGTTCTGGGTTCGAGTCCCAGCGGAGCCATTATGGAGAACACTCAAATGAAGGAATCTGAACTCGTGAATTTCCCCGTGAACATGCAACTGCCACAAGAACATCTCGATATTCTTATTGATGCGGCGACCGAGAATAACATCTCGGCAGAACAGTACGCGAAGCAAATCGTGATGAACTTTATTGCGAAAAACTACCCCAAAGGGTTGACAAACCGTTCAACCACTGTATAATATACAAAGTCGAGTCAAGGAACACGGATGCGATTCCAAGACTCTTAACCTTAAACAAGCATCCACAACTGGAGCATTGTGTTATGAACAACACTCTCACCAAGAAGCGCCGTGTCATCAACTACCTCGCCAGCGGCAAGGGACTCACCCCGAACGAAGCCAAGAGCCGCTTCGGTGTCGGTAACCTCCGAGCCACCATCAGCGACATTCGTTCGCAGGTTGAGGCGTTCGGTAACTGGGAAATCACCAGCCAGTCCACCGCTACGGGCATGACCCGTTACTTCATGGAGGATACCCATCCTGGCAGTCGAACCTACGGTTACGACGCCGAAGGTAACCGCTACTCTCTCTGATATTCAGAACGAGTAGTACGGGAGCCAGATGTCGGAGGGGCATCTGGCTCCCTCTTTATGCGGGTGTAACTCAATGGTAGAGTGTTAGATTTCCAATCTAAATGTTGACGGTTCGAGTCCGTTCACCCGCTTTATGAAAAGTGATTTCATTATTGATCCGATCGGCAAGAAAGATGCGGAGGGCTTGCTCCTTCAGTATCACTATCTCAAGGATCACTCTAAAGGTTTCAAGTCTGGATACAATTATGGACTATTCAAAGACGAACCAATCTCATCAGAAGGAAGTCTTGGGGTATGTATTTTCACGGGACTACCAGTTCCCGAATTGGCCCAGTCAGCCTTCGGATTACAACGTGATCAACAGGACGGGCTTTTTGAACTTAGCAGGTTGTGTCTGCACCCATCCATCCAACGAAGTGAAAAAAATATGGCGACATGGTTCGTTTCGAGATGTCTGCGAAGGTTGCGACAGACAACTATGGTTAGAGCGGTCCTGAGTTACGCAGACGCCGACTATCACCAAGGAACCGTTTATAGAGCAGCAAATTTTGATTACTATGGAATGACGGCCCCGAAGAAAGACTTCTGGATCAAACAGGAAGACGGATCATTCGTCAAGCATAGTAGAGGTAAGATGAGCGGACTCGATGGAGAGTGGCGCGATAGAAGCAGGAAGCATCGCTTCCTCATGGTTTATGATAAGACTTTGAATGTTCTTTGGAACAAGGAGTAGAACATGGTTAAGGTATTCGAAAAGATTCTTTACATTTTGGCGTTCATTTCAATTCTTCTTTCGATCTGGGTTTACCAGACGGATGCGACTCTTGGAACCTTCATCGGTCTTTGGGTTCCTACTCTTCTGCTGATTGGACCCAGTTGTCCTTGGAGGAAGAACTGATGATTCGCAACAACGAAATTAGCACACTCGGATTTCTTACGGCTGGTGGGGCTTTCTATGCACAGCAGACCGATCAGACTAATCTTTTGGTTGGTATGATTATTGCTACTGGAATTATTCTTGTGTATCGTTTCCGAAAAGAAGCCATCGAGGCACAAAATAATCTTGAAGAGCGTGACCGTGATGCCCAACGCAACGAACTCTGGGATGAGATCAGTAAGGTCGAGACTGAAGTTCATGATGAAATTTCTAAGATTAAGAGTTGACAAACTCACCACAACGAGTATAATATTCGTATGACAAGTGAATAAGGAATAATGTGAGGGAGACTAATTACCTCCCTTACGGGACTCGCATAATAATCTCCCACGAATGGGGATAGTGCAACCTCCAAATGGTTTAGCGACCTGTCCGTATGATGCAGAAATGCTTGTATGAGATGATCCTTAGCGGGATGGGTGGAGGAGTTGAAGCAGGTTACTACCGACATTGTACGTTCGTGCTGCTTCTTTCAGGTATACAATAACCCTGAGTCCCATTAAATCAACACCGCCGGCGGGCGACCACGGTTTCGGCTGCTTGGAACTCGCCGGCGGTTTTCTCTTAAGGAGATTAAATATGGGTGGACAACACGGTGCGGGTAAAGGTGATAAATATAGGAAAGTAGATCGGGAAGCGTATTCCAAGAACTACGAAGCAATTTTCGGAAAGAAAAAAGGAAAGAAAACCAATGGTAAAGATTCTACGACTGACAAGCGGCGAAGAGATTCTCGCAACGGTGACTGAAGAGGAAACCGAATTCAAGATTGAAAAGCCCTGTCTGATTCTTCCTACGGGAAATCAGAGTATTGGACTTGCTCCGTGGCTCCCCTATGCGGATCATGATGGGCCTATTACGATCTCGAAGAACTTCATTCTCTTCAGTATCAAGCCCCACGATGAACTCATGAATGAGTATAACACGGCGTTCGGTAGCGGTCTCGTTGTTCCTCCCAAGGGAACCGTGAGCGGACCAGCACTTACTCTAACCGAGTAGACATAAGCGGGCGTGGCTCAGTTGGATAGAGCAGCGGACTTCTAATCCGCAGGTCGCAGGTTCGAGTCCTGCCGCCCGTGTTCCTTCGGAGGGCAGTGTTTCCACGGTAGCACAATTGGTAGTGCGACACGCTGTTAACGTGTAGGTTGCTGGTTCGAGTCCAGCCCGTGGAGTTTTTTGTTATGAATCTTAGAACCATCAACAAAGTGAAAGATGTTGCTCTTCCCGTGTCTCTGGAGATCCCGAGGCCGAAGAAGCATGTTTCGATTATCGTTCGGAAGAACGAGATCGTGTCGGTTGGCACGAACCACTTTCGCACGCACCCGATGGCGAAGAAGTATGGTTATAGATTCGATGAAGTGCATTCCGAATTGGATGCACTTCTTCGTTACAAAGGACCGAAAGATAATTTAGCACTTCTTAATTTTAGATACAATAGATTCGGTGACATGAGAATGAGTAAACCTTGTAGATTTTGTTTACCTTGGTCTATTGCACTCTTCGACAGAATATACTATACTACCAATTCAGGTATTGAACTTCTCTGAAAGGAAACACAATGGCTAAATCATCCCAACAATCTAAGCACGTTAACAACATGATGAAGGCGGGATCACCTCGTAAGTCGAAGGTGACTAAGGGTAATGCTCCAGCGAAGACTTCTCGTAGCGGTAACGGTAAGAAGATTCGTTGAATAAGTTGCGGTCGTGGCGGAATTGGCATACGCATCGGACTTAAAATCCGACGAGGGTAAAACCTCTTGTGGGTTCGAGTCCCACCGACCGTATTTTCCTAAATAGTAGGGGAGAACACTACTATGAATAGCAGAAGCACAAACAAAGACAAAAAGTATTCCACGGAAGCAAACCATTACTGGCCAACTCGCGTCAGAGTTGACGGAGTTGCAAGATGGATTCTTCTTACCGACGCCGAAGTAAATAGGGCTGCTACCAGAGCAGAAAAAAACCCAGAAGACATGCCAGGACTTTGGTCTAGAATCAGAATCGTCTTAGGACTATAGGAGAATCACATGCCAGCAGCACGACACGATTTAAATATAGATCGTGGAGCAACTTTCAAGTTGTTTCTTGAATATCAAACAGCAGCAACCACGGGTATCAACCTGAGTGGCTATACTGCTGACATGCAGGTTCGTAGATCTACCAAGACCTCCAAGATCATTCTACATCTCCAAGGCAATACTGGAGAACGCGGAGTGACAGGTGGAGGATCGACTGGTGAGTATGTGGCAGGTGCCGCGTTCGCAGGTACGGCAGGAACAGGAGGCATCTTTTTGAATGCCTCTTCGGTCGGAGTCACAGAAGGTGCTACAGGAGGCATTTTTATTCAGGCAGATTCTGCTACCATGAAGAACGTCCCAGAAGGGCAGCACCACTACGATCTCGAACTCACAGACTCCTCTGGAACCGTTACGAGGATCATCGAGGGACGCTTCCGTGTGTCTCCTGATGTCACGCGATGAGTAACCGTATCGTCGTCCATACGACTCCTCAGATCCCTCTCAGGACGCTCCTAGAGGACACGGAGGAGCGAAGGGTGGTTGTTCACTACGAGGACGACACAGACGCTCTACGGGACACTCAGGGACTCAATATACGTCAAGGAGAGAGCCTCACAAAGAGCCTAATCACAAAAGGCACTTTGATCGTGAAGATTAGGCAGAACGAGGAAACGACAATCTCTCTCCTTACCATTTGACAAGTCTAGAATCTATGATAGACTGTAGTCATGAACAAGAAGCGACATATTGATAAGTTTGATTTGGAGGCAGAACGCGAAGGTTCTGCCATTCGTGAACATCGTGGTATACCTGAAACCGCTTACGGAAAAGGCATTACCAAGCAACGAAACATGCACAAGCGTGGACAGGAAATTCTGGAAACCAGAGTTATCAAGAGAGGAAAGTGGCTCGTATGAATGACAAGACTATGAAGAAGGTTCTGCCTAAGATTGTTGAAGACTGGATCAATGCGGAGGACATCTGCTTCATCACTGGTAAGATCATCGGTAGAGACGATCAGTGTCGCTGGACGGACGAGTTCGATGCATGGGTGTCCGAGAACGGACAGAACATCGTAGAGCGTGAGGCAACGTCTGACTACCCCCACAGCGAAGAATCAGTGATCATCTATAGCGAATGGTATGCGAAAGATGAGGCTGCTGCCGCAAACGAAGAATATCGAAGGTGGCACAAATGAGAGGATTCAGCACACTAGAACTTCTAGTGGTCGTTTCACTGATTTCTCTTTTGATTTCAATGACCTTCTTCTTTCGTTGGGACGACACCAAGAAGGAACTCGAAGAGAATCAAGAGATCCAGCAAGCAACTACTCAACTGTGGCTGGTCCGTATCGAAGATCCGACTCAACCAGTCTACTGGGTTTGGGAAGACGAAGACGGCATCATGTGGATGCTCTCTCGTAGTGACAACAAGGTAAGGAAGGTGGGTCCGTGAAGATATTTTTAATCTATATTCTATTCTTGACTGTGTTTATCACAGGATTTGCACTCACTCTTTACTTTGGTTTGCCACGATCTGACAACTACGATTCTTTGATTGCTTTTTCTGGTATGATCGTTGGAAGTCTAGGTGCTGGTGTCGTTATCTTTTTCTCAGAAAGGAATAGCAATGAAAGACGAAATTCATGACTTTAATGGACCATATCAAATTCACACTCATCCAGATCGTGATATCGTTTTTGTGAAGAACGAGGGTGGTCTGGGTGGCGCATATTCATATGACAGTCCTCGTCTCCTTGATATTGTGAATATGAAACTCGCCGAACATGAAACTGAACTGATGAAGTGGAACCTTCTTTTGGATAGGATCAATAAGAATGTTTGAACAACAGTACGCAATGACTATGCTTTTGATGATGACTACAATGAATGCCTTTCTCGGTATTCTAATGGTTGCAGGATTTATTCCGATTGAATACGGAATGTCGTTTGCTTTCTTCGTAATGTGTGGTATGATCTGGAAGTGCAAGAGAGATCTCATGGGCAATGTTCGCCTCTGGGAAAACCCAAAACAGTACCGTGATCGGATGAGCAAATGATATATAAGGTGATCCCTTTAAACTAAAAGAGATACCTAAATGATCAAACGACTCCTGCTTTCTCGCCGTCGTAGACTATACCTAAAACGACTAAAACGTAACCCGCATTATCTAACTAACCTATCTGGAAGATATCAGGATTGGGGCCGACCACGGCCCCTACCCTAGAGAATATTATGATTTGCCTGGAATGTGAAAATCCAATCGCTCCCGCCCGACTCGAAGCAGTCCCCGATACCGAGTATTGTGTCAAGTGTGTAGATAAGAATTCTACGCCTATTATTGCCCGAGTTATCTACAGTCACAAGTGCGACAGTGAACTCTTTATCGCAAAGGGTAAAGAGAACGTTCGGAGACTTGACCGAGAGTGGGCAAGGGCACGATAGTCAGATACATAAGTATAGACTATCTACTTTAATAGGAGAACACTATGGAAAACTTTGATCTAACTGTATCCCAATGGCTCGGAACTGCTTTCTGGACTCTGCTAGTTTTTGTTGCAGGTGCCTGGGCAGGTCCTAAGTTTTTTGGATGGCTAGGAAAGTTCCTTCCGTGGAACAAAGACTGATCACGGAGACCCTTCTTCGTCATCTTCGATGAACAATCTGAATTGTGTACCGTCTGGAACATCGCCGTCGTAATTGATGGTGATTTTTCCGTCTACCGTACCATCACTAGAGATTGTGAAGTCTGATAGTGCGGATGCTACTAATTCTCTTCTGTGATCATCGATATGTTCTTTATCCATATCTCTGTATACAATGGGACCGTATTCCGAACTTGCGGGAAGTAGATTCGACTCTGGATTAGTGATAACTTGCTTGTCTACCATCGTGATCTGAATATTATCTCCGTCGGCGATTGTATAATCTTCGTCGGAATACATAGCAACAACGTAGTTGTCTTTATCAGTTTTAATAACGGCATGATTATTTAAGGTTATGTCATTCGCTCCATTTTTTGTCATTATCAAGTCGCCAAACGTATTTCTCCACGCATCAACAGGATCATAATTGCTACCACTCCACCGAAGTACTTCATCGGTTTCGGTGATGTCAATGAAGACGGCAGTACTTGCTATACCACCCGATGAGGGGAGTGCGTAATTGTTCACTATAAATCCATCCGTGGATGGATCGAAGTAAAGAATCTCACCAGAGTAGGCAGGGATGACTGTTTCTTTACATGAAACTTTTCCGTTGTAGTCATAGTTAAATCGTCCGACTCCTTCGCTACTCTGGTCGTTTTTATTTACAGTGAAACTGATTACGTTCGGATCGTTTAATTCGTCGATAACATAACCATCTGAACTGGGATCGATCCATTGATTAGCATTCCAAACAAAACTTGGGTCGCTTCCCTGAAAATGTACGGTCCCAGTGGATTCCCTACTTTCCACATCATTATCGATTAATATTTGGTTGTTTCCGTGACCACCATTGGCAAACACTTTCCATTGTAATGCGGCCGGTCTGTGAGGAATCGCAAGAGGGAAAGTAAAATTGGGGTCATCCATGTTACTAATTGGTATTGCCGGTCCTCTTTTTAGATTGTACTTTATGGTTCCGTCTAGTGGCGATTCACCTGTGCGTGTCTGACGGAATGTAATTTCTCTTGGGGTGAATCTGTTGATCGATCTATATGCTTTTCTCCACGGGGTTAATCTGGTGGTAACCCCTCCGTCTGTGGTCGTTGTTGTGGGTACACCGAAGTTGAAAAATCCAAAATTGGGTCCGTTAATTGTGTGTGTCCCTCCTATGGTAAATATTCGGGTATCCTGATCGAAAAGTAATTCTGGTGATGCGAGATCACCTTGACTGATTTTCGTGGTTCCATTGTTAGATAAGAGTTTGTAATTGGATCCATCTGGAGTACTGTAAATCTTATATGTGGTAGTGGGAGATCCACCACCGCCTCCACCACCTCCACCGCCTCCACCACCACCAGAAGGCACTGGAACTCTATAGCGAATCTTTAGTCTAGGTCGGCTGGTGATATTATCAATATCACTTGAATCAATTGTTTCGTCGGTAGAAGGGAATACCGAACCATCAGTGGGATTAACACGAAGACATGTGAGATTAGTTGTCGATGTGAGAATTTCGGTGATTTGGTATCGACTTACTGCGCCGTTGGTGGTATCAGTTACCATAATATAAGAACCCACGGCAGGATTTATTGGAGCGCCATTTATTTCAATGAAATTTCCTGCTCGTGATTCATCATTGTACTCGGCATTCCACTCCATAATTCCTGCATCATACTGAAAACCAGTACCGAGTAGTGAGGTGTTCTCGAATGGTGTGTCTAGTGTCATCGCATAAACGCATTTATCACCTTGATCAAATTTCTGAATATTACTTACTGTTGTTTTATGACTCGCATCAACAATGTCGCCTGTTCCGTATTGGACACGCCCGAAGTCGAACCCAGTAAAATTACTCTCTGATAAATTATCTAAATTGTCGAGGTACTGATCGTATAAAGCCTGATCTACAGGCACATTAGTTGTTGGTTTATTTAAGATCACCTGAAAATTTTGTGGTATACCCGAGACATAAAATATAGCATAGACGGGGTCACCACCAGAATATGTCACGTCTGTCCCTAAAGGCCAATTACTCGTGGTGTTCGTTTCGGTTACTTCTATCAGTCTTTTAAGAGTAATAGAACCATTGTGTAGATCCGATGAATTGTTGAGCGAATTGAAAAACATCATCGCACGAGCACGATCACTATAATTGGGGGAACCGGTGGATGAGTCGTATGGATACCACTCACCTTGATTTACATTATATGAAATATCATTTAGAGGCATATCAGAATCCTATTGCGAATACGGTGAGATTGCTTCCCGTTGTTGGTGCGTACACTGAAACTTTACGAATTTGATCTATCTCGATGAATATATCTTCTCCTGCACTTAGAGGATAAAACTTGCTAGCATCACTGATAGTTCCGCTTCCTATGAATACAACCTGATCGGCGCCTGGGTGCAGTTTGAATCTTGCACCCGACCTCAGTTGCGTGACGTTTGTGAACGGTTCGATCTTCCCGGCGACCGCGGCCACGGATTCTTGTACAAAACTCGTGGGAGTCGGAACTTCAATGTAGACTCGTTTAGCGGGGGTCGTGGTGGTTTGGGTATCACCAATCGTTTGCATAATTCCAGCACCACCAACTAACGTGTCAAGATCGTTATTGATATCAGTTGCAAGTGTATCAATCGATGATGCTAGAAGGTTGGTCTGGCTAGTTGATGCTTCGACGGAAGTTTTTAGTCCTTCGAAAGCGGCGCATATTCCCGTTAGACCTCTGTAAGTCAATTCAAGGGATCCCGTAGATCCATTGATGATATCATCCAACTGAGAAGAGGTAATAGCGACTGGTGCGTCACCAGATGAAGCACCACGCTCTGTGGTATACCCTCGAATCATAATTGGGAATGGTTCAGATGTGCCTCCCGTTCCTGTGACGAATACTCCAGTATTACCGATATCAGAACCTTTAACGGGGAGTGCTTCGGCAGATGTTGCAGCATTGCTAATCTTGATGTCGCTTGCAACATTCACCGCGAACGAGATACCGTCAGCGTTTACCATATTTACATTGATCGCATCATTTGTCATACCGATTGGTAGAATGGAGGATCCCGATGCTCCATGCAGAAGCACTGCGATGGCAGAGGCACTTGCTCCAGCCAGACCGAGTATGCCAGGAGCGGTAAGTCCGCTATGCACTCTCATTCCCGGGAATGGCTGGTCGAATGTCACACCAATGAGACCTTCATCGGGACTGACATCGCTAGTAGGACCAACACCTGCTATGTGAACTGGATCGAGAGTTGAACCATCATTTCTGCCTTGAATCTGCATCGCAGTTGCGTTGGTGACTCCTCTACCATCGATTACTGTTTTTAAGGCTTGGGTAGTTGCATCTATAACTTCTGTCTGTAGAAGAATGGGCGATCCGTCAGTCGAGAAGCCAGCGAGTGCTGTTGCAACTGGGAATGCTCCAGTAGAACCTTGAACCACTATTGAATCTTCAAGGGATCCTAGTCCACCAGTTGCACCCCATGTTCCGCCCGTAATACCTCGAATGTCAAGATCGGTTGCAGTAACCGTTCCAGATGTGGTCACGGTTCCTGTAACTGACACAGTTCCCCTGACTGGTAGAGTGACTCCAGCCGCGGTTGTTATTCCTACGGCCAGATCTGAATTGGCAGTTCCTGCGATTGTGATGGGTGCAAATGCGGAATTTGATCCTGACGTTCCCGAAACCGCTAGTGTGTTTTGTGAATTTACCCCTATCACGGATCCGACATTTACGGTTGCACTAAAGGCTGAGTCGGTTAGAGCAACTTTTAATGCATCACCAGATTTACCGAAGTAGTCAACACTACCATCAGCAGTGATAAAACAGAGAGCGGCGGTAACGGGGTATGCTCCAGTGGCACCCTGAACTATAACTGAATCAAAAGATCCTAATGTATCTCCACTGTATCCTGACGTTCCGAAAGTAAGACCTCGAATGTCAAGATCGGTTGCCGATACTGCAATATCACCAGTAACACCTACTGTTGTTCCAGCAACGATTCCAACGTCACCTGACACTGTAACATCACCAGTAACACCTACTGTTGTTCCAGCAACGATTCCCACATTACCTGATACTGTAACATCACCAGTGACACCTGTGGTTGTTCCCGCAACGATTCCGACGCTACCTGATACTGTAACATCACCAGTGACACCTACCGTTGTTCCAGCAACGACCGATACTGCAACATCACCAGTAACACCTATTGTTGTTCCAGCAACGATTCCAACGTCACCTGACACTGTAACATCACCGGTGACACCTAAAGTGACACCAGATCCCTGAAGATCAACATTTAATCTTCCAGAGGTGTTGGTAATTTGTGTGCCATTAGAGTAAAGTTGTGCAGGTAGAGGACCGTTCGTTCCTGCGGTGTTTACCGGATTAATGGTTCCGTCTGCACCCCAAACCATTTTTACATATTGGTAATTTGCGGCGGTTGAACCTGAAGTAACTAGATCGGTGGCTATTAGAGCCGATGTTGCTCCCGATACTAAAGTGACTGAGTCATTGATGGTCATTTGTTTCTCCTAGAATATTGCAATATTCTTAGTATATATAATTTGCGTGAGGATTGTATCGTGGTATAATTCTGTATGTGAAAGGAACACATCATGTTTGAAAAAGTTGAAAGACTATTAACCACAGATCTCCAAGATTCAGTAAACGCAAATGGTGGATCTTACATTGACGCGATCGTTGATCTGTGCGATAAGCACGGCGTCGAGCCTGCCATTGCTGCGAAGTATTTATCAAAACCCGTTATCGAGAAAATTCAGGCAGAAGGTGAGAGCCTAAACATGCTCCCATCCACACCAAAACTTCCGATTTAGGGTTGACATCCCAACATAATAGACTATACTACTATTCAGTGCTGGGGAGTTCCCAGCGTATTTCAAGTGCGGGGGAGAACCTCGCGGAAAGGATACTCATATGAGTTTCAGTGATTTTAAGAAGCGTTCAGAAGGCAGTCTCGACAATCTCCAGAAGGAGATGGAGGCTAGCGAAAAGAAGAAGTCATACAAGGATGATCGGCTTTGGCGTCCAGAACTTGACAAGTCTGGTAACGGCTTTGCTGTTATTCGTTTTCTCCCTGCTAGTGATGGAGAAGACATTCCGTGGGTGAAGGTTTACAACCACGGATTCAAGGGCCCTGGCGGGTGGTACATTGAGAACTCTCTTACCACTCTGGGTCAGAAGGATCCTGTTTCTGAGATGAACAGTCGTCTCTGGAACAGTGGAGTTGAGTCGGACAAGGACATCGCACGGGATCGCAAGCGACGACTCAGTTATATGTCCAACATTCTGGTGGTTAGTGATCCCGCAAATCCACAGAACGAGGGCAAGATTTTTCTCTTCAAGTTTGGAAAGAAGATTTTCGACAAGGTTCAGGAAGCAATGAATCCTGAATTCCAAGATGAAGAGAAGGTGAATCCTTTTGATTACTGGGGTGGCGCAAACTTCAAGTTGAAGGTGCGTAAGGTTTCTGGCTTCGTCAACTACGACAAGTCTGAGTTCGAGTCTCCCGCTGCATTGTACGACGGGGACGATGAGCGACTTGAGCGTCTTTGGAAGAGTCAGTACCCTCTTGCAGAGTTCTCGGATCCCAAGAACTTCAAGTCGTATGACGAACTCAAGGCCCGCCTTGATGAAGTTCTTCTGGGTGATGATCGTGGAGTTGCAACTGCGGAAGATGATACGGTAAACAATGCTACCGTGAGTCCTTCGCCTGTTACTCCTAGCACATCGACTGAGGAGGAAGATATCTCTAAGATTGATGATACCAAGGACGCTATGTCCTACTTCAATCAACTCGCTAGCGAGGATTGATATCTTAGATGTGCGAATTGAAAACGGACGCCTTTCGGGGCGTCCGTTTTTTTATAGATTCACTTGAAGAGTATTCCATCCGAGTAATCGTTTTGGGATCGGCGAGTTCTCAGGGGTGGATCTTGGACTGTGGTTTCTTTCTTTATAGTAATAGGGGCGAACACCTTCGCCCCATCTGAAGTACCGAAGGTCGAGTGGAATTCCCTTTCATCTGGTGTAAGATTTGGAGTGACAAAAGATACTAAGTCCTTAACCCCCTTTTCTATTTGAAAAAAGGGATCCATTTGTTCTATCTGGTTCTGGATTGTGGGATCGATCTTTCTCTTCAGATCCATTTGGGCGTTGAATTCTATATCTTTGTTTGTCATTTTTGGTATGAGTGATATATCTCTATTTTCTCCAACGTGCTTGGAGTCGCCCGGCATCGGGTTCGCTCGCTCTTCATGGTATCTTATAATATCGCTGAGGGTTCCAGTAATTTCCCCTGTATTTATTGGATTGCTGGGATCCAAAAATTTTAATCTCGGCGGTAACCCGTCCGCCACTACTTTTTCTGATTCCTTTACATTTTGCTCTTCCATATGAGCCAATTCCTCCATTCGTTTCCGATCAGAAGGATTCTTTGTATTTTTAGCCTTCTCTCTTATGCTTGCTGCATTTCTTCTCTTTTCGGAGGTGACTTCATCAGCATCTCTTAACTTTTTCAGGGAATTCGCTGCCCATGTGTGATAATCTGACCTTGGTCGATCGTTGAATTCGGCATTTACCTTCTTCATATCAAAGGATGGGTTTGCCTGTCCCATCTGTCTCCCTAGAGATTCGTTCGTTTTTTGTAATTGTACTGCCTGTTGTCTTGTGAACTCTGCCAAAAGATCAGCACCCAGTCCTAAAGGACCAGTGAGTTTTCCCAGACCTTTCGTGATCAGGTTTCCCATATTGCGAAGACTTTTTTGTAATCGCAATGCCTTATCGGCTCGTAATTTTGCTGCATTTGCTGCATCGTCTACGACACTGCCGGCTGCTTGTGTCGCATTTTGTGGGGGCCTAGGAACGTCACTGGTATCACTGATTCCAATCGGCGGCCCAGGCGTCTTCGAGGGTGTCACAGTCGGCCGACGGGCTACATTCGTGGCCGCCCTTGCTCCACGACCAGCGGCGTCGTCTGTAACTCCAAGAAGTTTTTTAAGGAAAGGAATTTTATTAGCGCCAGGAATTCGTCTCAGCAAGGGACCTAATGTAAGTCTACCTGCTGCTAAAGCACCAAGAATATCAAGGGCTATGTCTCCGAAACTAAGCAAACTGCTTAATACTGATCCCTTCTTATCATCATCATCACCACCACCACCACCAATAGTTCTTGTTTTTTTGGTTACGGCACTTGCACCCATTAACCCGGCGAATCCACCAACCTTACTTCTTCTCGCCTCTAATTCCTCTTCTCTACGCTCTGCTCTTGTTGTTTGATCTTCCGATCCACCTTCACCCATAACCACTCTTCTAGGATTATAGATGTTGATAATAGAATCTTTAATTGGAGCCTTTATAGTAAAGTTTTTAGTTTCGGCCAATATGATATCACCACCTTGACTGATTCTATTCTCTACTTGTGTAGCGGTTTTTCTTTCGGTGATATTATCCCGAGGAGATTTCTTGATCTGTTTAGTCGCCAGTCTAAATGCATTAGATACCGTGAATTTGGATTGTATATCACGAATCCCCTGAATGGGATCAGGTAAGTTTAACGTATTTAAAATTTGACTAAGAGCCATTGTTTTCTCGTTTCTGTTTCTCTATCTCTTTGATAATGAAACCAACATAAATTTCTCTCTCCCACGGAAGCATAGATTCTATTTCGGTCAACGAATACTTGTGCCAATACATCAAGTCATGATTAGTCTTATAGTAGTTAGTCAAACTTGTGTGGCTGTTTATCAGATAAAAAAATCAAGAACATTTTCAACCTCCATCGAAACTTTCTCTTGGCAGTTAGGACAAGTGAAATTTACGTCGATGTAGTTTCGGGGAATTTTATCCAAAAAATCTTTGTTTATTTTTTGTACGATATCGACACCTAAAGATTCAACAAACTTGTCTTTTTCCTCGTCCGTTTCGTCATCGAAAGGAAATACGCTTTCAGAATCAAACACAGATTCGATAGACGCTTTGATCACATCTACTATTTCGTTCTCTGGTTTTACACCCTCTCCCATCGTTTTTAAGGATGGAAACTGAAGTTTTAGGCCATACTCATCGTTGATCATAATTTTATATTGTGGATCTTCTGGATTTTTCCGTTTGATGTCTTCTAGATTCACAGAAACTTCTGTTGAAGTGTTACAGTTCTTGCACAAGATGCCTGTCTTTACATCTTCACCGACTGACTTACATCTGATCGCCACCATTAATTTTTCCAAGTCAAAAACGGCAAGATCTCTAATGTCAACATCACCTTCGACGCACACTTGACAAACTTCGACAGTTTTATTCATGATCTCTTGAGCATCTTCTGACTGTAGAGCCATGAGAATGTTTTTCTCTTCGCCTACAGTATATGGTCTGAACTTCACTCGCTTGTTAATGCTTGGAAGTTCAATATTGAATGTTGGGTTTTTTAGTGTAGGTAAACTCATAATATTTCTCTGCTTTCATTTTTTATATGTCAAAACCTTCTTGACCAGTTTCATCTATGGTGATCGGTGCGACTTGATTTGCAAAATATTCTAGTGCGGCTCTATCGTGGGTTTCTTCGACGAACGGGGCCATCGGTAATGTAAGATCTGCACCCTCGTTGATGAGTTGTTGTATCTTATCTTGTATAAATCGAGAGTTTCTACCCTGATATGGTAGATCGCCGATATTGTTTCTATCGTCCGAGTATAATACAAAGTATCTTCTAAAGGCAAGTTGTATTTGCATCGTCGCAACAGAATTGAACAATCCTTGACCAACGCTAACTCTACCAACGGACTTTGGCCACACATCCGTTAGTTTTATTTCATAAACTTTTTCATTTGAAAGATTCAATGCTTCAACATATGCCTCGCATCTGTAATTATCTGGGTAGTTTAAGTTTTGTGTTTTTTGATTTATTACAATATCCTGCCAAGTTTCAAACAAAACCTTTTCTCTAAAATCACCAGAGACGCGAACCGTTATGTCTAGATCTCCACTATATGTCGCTTCGTAGGGAATCTCATCCACTGGACCTGCTATTTTGATTGGTTCGCTTGATATATTTCTGCCTGGGAAAAACACATTCTCTACAGCGAATTGAAATTTTCTTCTGTGTTCGGTGGGGTTAATTGACTGGTGTATCAGGAGGGGAAGTTGTGGAATGTGAAACTCGAACCTCGTGGGTTGATACAATCTACCTGCCATTGACCTGACATCATTATAGTTCGTGCTTGCGGTTGGTTTAGGCATTAAGTTCTTCTTTCTTCGTCGTTGATCATTCGGATAGAATCATTCCAAACATCTTTTCTTGACTGCTTTTCGAACTTGCTGATAGGTAGTAAGGACGCCAACAACCAATTTTCTACTGGAATGCGAATAAGACGAGATGATATCCCGTCATATTTATAACGTTTATAGGTAGGCTTAATAAATTTATATGTGGATAATTTAGCAAGCCGACTTTGAACATCATCTTCGTCGATACTATCAAGATCTAAATCACCAAACATAGCACGCATAAATGCTACTCTATGTCGATTAGGTAGATAGTGAAGATTCAATCCTATCAATCCGTCACTTTCTTTGCCTGTATTTATAATCAAAGGAAGGGTATCGTAATATTTTAATTTGTTTTTTGTCGTAGGCTCATACTTGAATAGAAACATGCCACCACTTGTTGTTTCGTATGAACTTGTAGTCTCTTCACTGGTAAGCAAAAAATCGGTAACATCATTAGAAGTATACTCACCTGATCCGAAAGCCAGATTGATAGTTCCCGTAAAAAATCGAATGGCTTCTTCGAGTGTGTTTACCACATATTCATCAGGTGTTTCATCTTCTTGTTTTTCTGGGGTGAGAGAATCCCCTGAATAGTCCGTGAGCGATTTCAGGAGTTGTTCACGGAGATCTGGACCTGGTTTCATTTTCTTCTGATAGATGACGTTGACTTGTGTTTTATTTTCTCTGCCTAAAAGGTATGTGTCTTCTTTGATCATGGTTGCAGTTCCTTTTCTGTAAGAATTTGAAACTCCCATCCTTTGTTTTCTGCGAACTCTGTGGCGGCTTTCCACTTAGCAGAATTGACACCCCACGTTTTCACCTCGGAGATATATCGTCGAGTAGTTCTCTTTTGCTTTTTTGGTGGTGAACATTGTTTTTTTGGTTTCACCTCTATCAGTTTTACCTTTTTTCTTCCGTCCCTTTGTAAAACTTCGATTATGAAGTCAACAAAGTAACGATGCATTCGATTGTCGATCGGGGACAAATAAGGAACTACAACTTCCTCTGATCCCCACGACACTATTTTTTCTTCGTTATCACAATAGATCATGAATCGTCTTTCCCATAAACTTCTATAAACAATCTTGGTAGGATCGCCTATATACTTTGAGAGATTCTTTGGTTTAAATTTGCCTTTATATGCCATAAAACTATTTAGCAGGAGCGGCCATGAGCGAATCATCCGTTAATAGACCTCCAAGAAAAAATGTCTTCGACAAACTAGATAAAAGTTACGGTGACAATTCCCCAGTAAATGGGGGAGAGGATTTGCAATACCCATCGGATCTGGGAACTGATGAGTATAATCAGTTCATAACTTTTAGCATATACGAAAAGTTCTCTGAAAATTTTTCTCAAGCCGAAAGAAAATTAACAGAGGCAAAAGGGGCATACTCAAGATTGGCAGGAGAAAATGCAGAACTAATAGGCAATGATGTAAGAAAAAAGATTGACTCCGCATTAAATTCGGCGAGATTTTCAGCATATTTAGGCGGCACCGTCGCGGCCATCGAGTACCTCAGCATTCCCGGCATCGTGCAGAGCGGGGTAGAGATGGTTGCGGAAGCGGTCGGTGGTCCATTTAGCGACGATCCAGACATTGTAAATGCTATCAGGGAAGTCGTGGAAGCAAAAGTAATGTTCAATTTGGTAAATCAAAGAGAAGCAACAAATACCACTTTTGCAGACAGTAATAAAAATTTCGAAAGTCGTACTGCTAAACCCATTAGTACAGGTGAATATGATAATTACTATGGGGATTTGGGTATTCAACAGCGAGGATTTGGGTCGATGGCTGCGAGATCGAGATTGAAGCGGGCCTCGTACAAAAGAGGATCTAATATTGCTTTGTATCTGCCAAACAAATTGGTAAACAATGGAACGATTAATTATTCGGGTGTGAACTTTGAAATTGTCAAAAATCTTGGTTCCGTGGGTCAAGGAGATCTTACCGCGTTAGGACCAACACTTAAGCGAGGAATGGCGAGTATTGTGACCGATGTCCTTGGGTTTGTTGGTGTTGATGTAAATGCCCCCGAAGCGATCGATGCAATTACAGGACTCGCTATCAATCCAAGAGAGGAACAAGTCTTTCAGGGAGTTGCAACAAGATCTTTTGATTTTACATTTTCTCTTGCTCCTAGAAATCCAAAAGAAGCCGTCGAGATTAGTAAAATCGTAAGAGAATTCAGAAAATTTGCACACCCAAGTGTTGTACGATCGGGTTACTTCCTTACCATTCCTGCTGAATTTGATATACGCTATTATAAGATTACACCGAACGGAGTTGCTCTAGAGAATCTCTTCCTTAATAGAATTGGTAGATGTTCCCTAACAGGTATCAATGTTGACTACACACCGAACGGTGTGAATGCGACTTTCGAGGATGGTAGTCCGGTAAGAACTTCATTGACGATGACGTTCACTGAACTTAGACCTCTTGTCAGACAAGATATAGAGGAAGGATTCTGATGTACTTTGATAAATTTCCAATACTCTCGCACATTGACACGTTCGGTGATTCTCTGAACAGGACATTGATTACTGATGTTCTTCGTCGCGTTCAAATCACAAATCTAGGAAAAGAAGAATCTACCTTCTTCATAAATTATGACGTAAAAGACGGTGACACTCCAGAGAATATTTCTGATAGGTTATATGGCACCACGTCGTTCTTTTGGGCCGTTTTGATGATCAACGACGCATTGAATCCGTATTATGATATGGCTCTTGATAACGTATCGCTAGAGAACTACACCAGAAAAAAGTATGATGGTAAGTACTTGTACTTGGTAGATGTTGTTGACGAAAAGAAAATTAGCGGAATTACTTTTTCCCCAGATGAAACCATCTATTCTTCTACTAACACAAAAGATGATTTTGGAACCACGAAAGAAAATTTTGCCGTTAGAGCAAGAGTAGTATCACATGAACCTACTCTATCAAGAGTTTTTGTTGACGGCGGAGAACATACCAATTTTAGTTCTGGTCAACTAATCGGTGTTGTGCGAGGATCTGATGTTCAGCAGGCTAAAATCAAAAAAATAGAAAATGGTATGTTTGCACTTCACCACTTTGGTGGTTCAACAATCACTCACAATCCCCTCAGTTCTGTGATCGGTGATATCCCGCTGGGACTGACTGCACCGAGCGGAATTTACACCAACATCTCACCGAAGTTCTACGAAACAAAATTGGGCGTCTATTTGGGAATTAGTGGTCCAGAAGATGTTACCACTGCAATAACAAATTTTGATCATGAAATAAACGAAAATGAAAAGAGGAGATCAATCAAACTAGTTCATCCCGACTACATTCAAGATGTTGTCGCCTCATTTGAACAGTTGATAAACAGATAAAATGGCAAGTTCAGATAGAATCAACGACGTAAAAGTAGATAAACTAGATCTCATTCTCGACTCAGGAGATGTGGTTTCTCTTTTAGATTTATACACAACCATTGATTTTTATCAGGACTTGTTTGGTGATCCACTGTACTGTGAAATCTTGATAACTGATGCATTAGATTTATACAGTTCTCTACCAATAAAGAATAATGAAATACTGAATGTCGAGTTTAATTCACCTAGCAATAATGTAGTAGCGAAAAAACTGAGACTGATCTCTAAGGAGAACGTTATTCTCAGTGACAGTGGGCGAGTTACCACTTACAAATTAGGTTTCGTTTCGGAAGAGACGATACAAAACGCTTCATATAAAGTATCAAGATCATACACAGGAACACTATCCAATATAGTGGGCGCATTGTGGTCGGATAATTTTGGAGATGCTGAACCTATCCAAGTGGAAGATACTAAAAATGAGTATACGATGGTACTACCTTACGATTCTGTGTTCTCGCACATCTTCAATCTGAGCAAAAAGGCTAGAAGAAAAGAAAACGAAAATTCATGCAGTTTCATGTTCTTCGAAGATTTCAGAGGATTCAATTTTGTGTCTTTGCCTCTTCTGTTCAATGAAGACGTAAAGGGTTATTATTCATGGGAATTGGAAGAAGCATCAAGAAAAGAAGATAGACCAATTGGTGTGGATTATGAATCGTCTAGATTTAGGATTACAGAAATCGACTTCACAGGAAGAGAAAATCTCCTTGACCAAATACAATCTGGTATGTACAATTCATATGTTGTAGATCACGATATCAAAAACAAAACAATATCAGGAAGTAAACACGAATACAGTCAAACTTTCGGAAAGGTAGAACATGCGAATGGATCTAGTTCTTTCCCACTGAACATCAAAACTCAGATCGAAAAAATTAACGTAACATCAAATGTAAAAAATCATTTTTCTGGTTTTTACCCAGCAGACATAATGTTACTAAGACAGTCACAAGTTCGTGCTTTTACTGACAGAGCAATTAGATTTAAATCCGCAGGAAACAGTTCTCTGAATGTTGGTGATAAAATAAAAGTACGTTTCACAAAACAAAATATGACAATGTTAGACTCGTCCGCCGATGATAAATACAGAAGTGGTTTCTATATTATATCTTCGATCAAACACAGTATTATAAAGGGTGAAGGATACACCGTTACGGTAGAGGCGTCCTCTGATTGCTATCCCAATCCCATTCCCGACGAATCAAGTTTTACTTCGTCAAACAGTTAGGAGTTAAATAATGAATTTAAACGAACAAGAAGAACCCCGTGAGTACGAAAAAAGACTCGAAGCCCTGAAGAGCCGTGATTACAATAGCGAAGAATTAGAAGATTGGAAAAGATGGGCAGAGTCGTGGGTATATGCTAGATGATAAATCTAAACGGAGAATTCGTATGGTGGATGGGTGTTGTTGAGGATATCAACGACCCCGAAGTAATCGGTCGATCGAGAGTTCGCATCGCAGGATATCATACTGCCGACAAGGAAGTTCTCCCTACCGTTTCTCTTCCTTGGGCCCACCCAATCTTTCCAATTACCAGTGCTTCAAATAGAGGTAAAGGATCAACGGTTCCAGGTCTTTTGCCAGGATCTCATGTGTTTGGTTTTTTCTTGGATGGAACCAACGCACAGCAACCAGTAATCATGGGATCTGTGCCAGGAATTAACACAGAACCGAACGATCCGTCAGTGGGTTTCAATGATCCGTATGATAAATCAAATGAATTATATGACGGTAAGTCTGATGTAAACATTTTGGCGATAGAACCCCCAGGCACTCAAGGGGACAGACCAACTTCGTCAAAAGCACCACTCATTGGCGTTGACACCGCAATAGATGATTTCTCTTGGGACGAACCCGAATCACCATCCAATCCTTCGTATCCGCAAAATAAAGTTTATGAATCGACCAGTGGACATGTGGTAGAAATTGACGACTCGCCCAATTCCGAGAGAATACAAGTCTATCACAATTCTGGATCTTTTGTTGAGTTTCATCCCGATGGAAAATTAGTGATAAAGTCCACAAATGAAGGATATGATATAACCCTATCAAACAAGCATATGTTCGTGGCAGGATCTCTAGATATAAGTGCTTTGGGTAATGTAAATATCAAAGCAGAAAATTTTGTGTTCAAGGGTTCAAAAGTACTATTCGATTTAGATGACGATTTTGTTGTTCACTGTAAAAAGTTTCAAGTGAACGCCTCAGAAAATATTGACATGGCATCTTCGGGCGAAGAAACTAAAATTGGTGCCGCTAATCAAGTGAAGTTGGTCAATGGTGCAGGTGCGAAAGTGATCTTAGAGGGCGGTAATGTAAATCTTAACCCACCATCATAGGAGAAGTAAATGAGTAGTTACGGATACTCTAGTCCAAGTCAACCATCATCTGTACCATCGACACCATCGACACCATCGACACCGTCGGCGCCAACACAGCAGACAATCTATACTCCACCGCCCACCCTACTTCCTACACCCACGGCGGCTCCTGTAACATTACCCGCACCGAAACCGACACCCGTAGCAGAAAAAGAAATTCAATCAGTCATTACTGGACCTTTTGTTATTGATGGATACTATCCCGTTTACACAACATCAGAAGATGCAGTCAATAACAGTCCAGATCCAGAACTGGTTCGGGAGAACGAGACCACTGTAGGATATCACACCCACACCCTCAGAGGTAGGGTTTACTATATGCCTAATGGTTTAGAAATGAATGTTACGCAGTTTCACGGAAATTATGGAAATGTGGTTGTTCCAAGATCGAAACCAGATTCCCCAGAAATAATCGGGGGCAATCGAACATTTTCTTTAAAAGACTCCAACGGAAACTTCTCTAAATACTCTAAAGGCGAAATCGTTCTTTATCAGGGAGAATTGTATGAAGTTATATTTAACAACTTCGCTAAGTTTCCAGATGATCAAAAGTTTTTTCGATTGCTCACAGAGGAAACCGATGTGAGTATTATAGACGGAGGTGAATTTTGAACGGTGCTGCGAGGATGAATGACTTTACTGATGGTTTTGCAAAATTTATTGCTGGGCCTTCAACAGGAGTAATGGTTAATGGTAATCCGATTGCTGTCTCTCCTTTAGATGTTGAGTGTCATCAGCACGGAAACCAAACAATATGTTCTCAAATAGTAATTGGATCTCCCAGTGTTTTTGCTGGCGGGAAACCAGTTGTCAGACTCAACGATCAAGCACTATGCGGTCATAAAGTAATTAGTGCATCACCTAACGTATTGGTTCCATAATGGGAGTTAGTCAAATTGGAAACGGGGACTTTCCCCTTAATAACTGCGCCATTCTTCGGCAGATTCTTCCTGAAAGTTCATTGGACTTCATGAAGACTGTTTTGCGTGGAGAGGCGTTTGCAAATCCGATTGCTGAGTTGGCGGGAAATGTTCGTGCCAATCTAACTGAGGCATTGTCGAAGATTGGAACTTTAGGGAATGCTGATAGCGGCGGATCATTTTTCGGTGAAATGAAAACCACACTCCAAAGTTTCGAGACAAAATTAATTCAGTTTGAATCACGAACAAATCGTATGAGTGGTGTTATCAGTGGATTTCAAGAAGGTGAACCAGATCTCGGTAGAATACTTGGTATCGGGAGTGCATACAACTCTGCTCTTGCAACTTTAGCAACTAATCCAGAGGATATTCTAAAGGACAACTTCTCACATGGTTTCAATAGTCTGAAACAAGAGTTTGGTATAAATGCCATTCAAGATTCAAGTAATGCAATGGAAGCAGCAGGAAATTTTTTGGCTCAATTTGGATTAGGTAGTACTGAACTTCCGGACGGAGGATTTTCCACTTTCGTCCGTCCGTCTCCATATGAATTCTATGGCGAAGCACAGCAAATTCTTGGTAGTATTCGGACAATACAACAAAGCATAATAAACATTACAACTTCAGAAGATGCATTTCTTGCTGGAGCATTGGCTTTTCTTGAGGACTTTGCTTTAGCGAACAGCGCCCTTAGTGGTGTTTTAACGGACCCGTGTCAGGCTGGAAAAGTTATTGGTATGATCGCTTCAGGTGATCTTGAAAGTCTACTTCCTAGTCTGGAAATACCATCTCTTCCAACACTGGATGAAATTTTAGAAAATATTCCAGACCCAGAAGATATCGCAAACTCCGTTGTTGAAAGTGTCGAGGGAATAGTAGAAAGTGTTCAGCAACAGGTAGAAGAGTTGATAGACACAGCGGCAGAAATAGGAAAAGAGACGGTAGAAGCGATACAAAAATCGGCAGAAGAACTAGTAGAGGCAGGAGAACAATTAATTGAACAGGCAGAACAAGCAGCAGAAGATCTTGCAACGAATGTAGATGAATTTGGTAAAGACGTAGATAAGTTCTTCGAGGATCTAGAGAAGCGTCTAGAGGGGAGCGAGGAGTCCACAGAGGACACCACAGAGACTCCAGAGGAAACCACGGAGAAGATAGAAGAGGAAGAAGCGGTTCGAACATCAAAGGACAATGAATTAGAGAGAATATTAGGTTACGCTTCGGAGGCAAGAGGTGTTTTAGATGTGTATGTGGCTGCGTTAGGGAACGGAATTGAAGGCGAACGAGTACAATATCTTCTTGCAACCTTCCCCATATCTCAATTACAAAATACAAGCGAATATTTAAACCAGATAATTCTTTCTCCTGAATACAACGAGTTTGCCGCTAGAGATTTGCCTGAACTTATACGAAATGCGATAAGAATATATCAAGAAGAATCACTATAAAGGGCATACATAAGACATGGCACGATACTCAGACCTAAATTTAGATTTCTTACCACATCCTATCACGGGTGATGTTACTATATTGACTGACATGAATGCCTTAAAACGATCGATTCGTAATTTAGTGTTTACTAACACCTACGACAGACCCTTCCGACCTGAACTCAACGGAGGGATACGAAAATATTTGTTTGAGCCAATGACTGCACTCACAGCAGTAAGAATCTCGGACGCAATCGAAAATGTAATTCGTGAACATGAGCCTAGAGTTGAATTGTTAGATATTAGAGTTCGGGGAAATGAATCTAAAAACTCGTTTGATGTCAAGTTAGTTTTCCGTCCAAAAAATATAAATCAAACAGTTCAATTAAACCTAGTCCTTGAGAGAACACGATAATGGCAATTAACGGAACTAAAAAAATAACAGAGTTAGATTTCGAGGAGATCAGAGCAAATCTTCAGACCTACCTCGAATCGCAGGATAGGTTCAAGGATTATGATTTTAACGGATCTGGTCTTTCTATTCTTTTAGACACTCTTGCATACAATACACATTATCAAGCATATTATACCAACATGGTTGCTAATGAAATGTTCATCGATACTGCAACAAAGAGAGAGTCTGTTGTATCTCATGCAAAACAAATTGGGTACACACCCCACTCCAGAAAATCAGCAGAGGCTACAGTTCAAATTAGTTTCTCAACTTCTGATTCTGATACAATAGTCGTTCCCGCAAAAACAGAATTTACTTCGACGGTTGAAGGTTCTATCCTCAAGTTTTATAATACAATTCCTGTCACAATTGGAACGACAGGAACGGCTCCACACACTTCCGACGTATTCTCGATCAGCGAAGGTTCATTTTCAACAATTTCTTACGTTACATCTTCTACTAGCGATACAAAGTATGTGATCCCATCAGAGAGGATCGACACTGATCATCTAACCGTTCGTGTAACTAAATCTACCACCGACACTTCAGGATCTAATGAAATTTGGTCGAAGGTATCAGATATTACTGCCGTAACTGGGGGCAGTAAAGTTTATTTCCTCAACGAAAACTCAAGGGGTTTTTACGAAATAAAATTCGGAGACGACACTGTAGGTAAAAAATTAGATGACGGCAATGTCGTCATTTTGGAGTACCTAGAAACTAATGGTCTTTCCGCAAACGGTTTAGGGAGAACGGACAGTAATACTCTCGCAACTTTCACATCACCTATCAACAATTCTGTGGTTACTGTAGTAACACCCGCTTCTGGTGGTAGTAGTAATGAGTCTACCGAGAGTATCAGACAAAACTCTCCACTTTACTATCAGACCCAAGACAGAGCCGTAACAGAAAACGATTATCGATCTTTGGTTCTTGCAAATTATGGGGATTCTGACGATGTTGTCGTTTTTGGTGGAGAGAAATTCAATCCCCCTCAGTATGGTAAAGTTTACATTTCAGTCAAACCCAAATCTGGTGGCATTCTGACCAACACAGAAAAAGAAAACATAAAACGAGATATCTTATCATCCAAAAGTGTTGTTGGTGTAATACCAGAAGTGATAGATCCCGAATACACTTATCTAAAATACCACGCCAAATTTTCATACGACAAATCGAAAACGTCTACGTCATCAGAAACTTTAAGAAATACTATTTTAGTTTATCTGGGGGTATACTCGAATCTTGAACTATCAAAGTTTGGCAATAATTTGTATGTCAATAAACTAGAAGAACTATGCAGATCACTAGATCCATCGCTGAACTATGCTGATGTGGATGTTATGTTAGAGAAGAGATTAGTACCCACTCTCAACAAGAAACAAAATTATACTATACGTTTCGAAAATTCTATACTAAATACTACTCATAATGCTCGTGATGGTGTAAATGGTCCTCCAGCAATTCAGTCAACTTCGTTCGCTTATAAGAAAAACGACGGTACTATTTTCTTAGCAAGTATCGATTCTGACATGGACGGAAACTTAAGAATATACGAAACAATTTCGGGAGTGAGAACTTCAGTATTTTCTGACATCGGAACTGTAGATTTTGCCAACGGCATCATTACAATCAATAATTTTAGTCCTTTATCTGCCACCAAAAATGGAACTATACGGTTTGAAGTGACTCCAATGGAAGATGTTATTTATACTGTCACCAACAACATTCTAAATTTTGATCTAACGGACAATGACAATTTGACCGTAGATTATATCGAAGATCGAAATACTTCTCCGACTCCTGTAAAAACGGTCACTTCAACCTCCTCTTCATCTTCAACCTCCTCTTCATCTTCAACCTCCTCTTCATCTTCGACGACCTCAACTTCAACCTCTAGTGGGTATTGATTGAATGCTACTTTCTCTTCTCCTTCGCGGAACTGATGGGACCTCTCCAACTATTTTTAATAATGGTGTGGCTGTTCCATTGGACCCTAAAATAAAAAAAATATACGAAGGTATCTCTCCTCTTATCCAGAGCCAGGTTCCAGATTTTCTAAATTCAGATCATCCGAATTTTGTTGCTTTCGTGGAAGCATATTACGAGTGGATGGAGCAACAAGGAAATGCAACCGAGAGAACTTTACTCTTAAATGACTATAGAGATATAGAAAAAACTTTAGATCAGTTTGTAGAATCTTTTGAGGAGACTTTCATGAAGAATGTCCCAAAAGAATTCCAGACTGATGTAGCAGGGAAAAATATAGACAGAAAAAATATTCTCACACAAATGAAAGACTTCTATTCAGTAAAAGGCACGGAAAAATCATTCGAGTTTTTCTTTCGTGCCTTTTATAGCAGTATTTGTGAGTTTTATTATCCTCGTGTAGATATTCTAGAATCATCTGGCGGTAAATGGATCGAAAATAAATCAATCAGAGTCACATCAAATAATGGTAGGACCAATTTTGATATGATCGGGAAGACTGTATCACAAAGTGTGGGTAGTCAGTCTTCCGCTGGCTCTGCTTTAATCGAAGACGTTGTTCAGTTTGAAAGATATCCGTTTACTGTAACAGAACTATTTTTATCCAACGTAGAAGGAACTTTCGTATCTGGTTTTCCTGTTGAAGTTGTAATAAATTCTACCACAACACTAAGAGAGAATGTTTTCGGATTGTTCGACAACTTCCAATTAACCACTAAAGGTAAAAACTATAAGATAGGTGACAAAGTAAAAATTCTAGGATCGAAGTATGGTGTCGGTGCAAACGCAAAGGTATCAAGAACTTCCGCAGATGGAGCAATCGAAGAAATAGGTATTCTAGATCACGGTGTAAACTACTCGGAAGGTGCCACATTTTCAATAGAAACTGAGAGTGGTGATGGTACTGCGACAGGATCAGCAAGATCAGCGGCACTGGCAGTTTATGATGGGTTTTACTTTGATGACGGAGGAAAACCAAGTTCAAGAAAACGAATTCACGATAGCGATTACTATCAGAGATTTTCTTATGTTCTGAAAACTGAGTTATCCATTCAGAAATACCGTGATGCTTTACTTGCATTGGTTCACCCCTCTGGATTTAAAGTTTTCGGTGATGTACTTCTGGCAAATACTATAACTTCTGAGAATCCGTTCCATAGTCAAGCAGAAACTCAAGAATTGTCTATGTTGGGAAATTACACCCCATATACTTTCGGTACAACACAAGATCTTCGTTCGAATAACTCAACGGAGGGATCGAGCGTAGATTTGTATCCCAACGGATATTCGCCTGGATTCACAGGAGTTACTGCGAATGGAGAGACGGTTGGTACAGTTCCCGAACACGGCATAACTGCTCATGTAGTTGGAACTGGGTTGACAGGACCATTAGGAGGTACAGGAAACGCTGGCGGAACACCAGAGGGATATAGTGCTGCACAAGAATTAAACTTAAACTTTTTCCCCGTATATCATCATCCCAATGTCAGAGGTTTAACCGATATACCAAGCGGAACATCTTTTGGTGGTACAAATCTAAGACCGTTTTTCTTCATTCCGATCGGAAAAAGTTTCCACTCTAATCCTACATACTCTACATGGACATCTCCGCAGTTCCCATATCTGGGAGTAGGTGGTGGCACACTCGATCAATACTACGGTATTCCATACGGAACAACATCGGAAAGTCCGAATACTTGAGGTAAACAATGGCAATAACTGACGGTCTTCAAAATAAATTCAAAAAACAATTCGCTCAAAGCCTACAAGATACTTTAAATCCTATCAGCGATGATAATTACTTCTTGTTTTTCGGTAAGTCAACTGCATGGACAGAAGAGACAACTCCTCCAGCGGTGGTCGATTCTGTTAGTGATCATTTTTCTGCTTTGAGAAATGGTCTTTTTGCTGTACGAATTGACGAGAGAAATTCCATGTTGGTTGTTCCTAGAATTGATTGGACATCAGGAACAATCTATGAGGAATATGATGACGCAGTTGATCTTCATGATATCGCATCAAGAAAAAATTATTACGTTCTAGTTGACGGCGATAAAGTATACAAATGTATTTCTAATGCTTCTGGAAGATTATCAACTGATAAACCCGAACTAGAAACCACGGCCATTTTTACCACACAAGAAGGATACCAGTGGAAGTTTTTGTATAAGTTAACAGAAAATCAAAAAGACTTTCTTACTAAAGAATATTTACCCGTAGTGATTGCAAATAAAACTGGAGATGAGGTTGAACAAAAACAATATGATGTTCAGCAAAATGCAATCGATGGGGGGTTATACAGAATAAGTGTTACTAGTTCAGGTGATGCATATCCCAATTCAGTTAGCACTGAATTTTCTCCAAAAATAGGTTCTAAATCATCAGAGAATAAATATATTACAGTCACCGAGGATTTTCCACGAGAAACTAATCTATACAAAGATTATATGCTATATGTGAGTTCGGGAATAGGTAATGAGGTTGGTCAATTAGTACGAATCGCAGGATACGCCGAAGATACAGTCACCGGTGATTGGCGAATACAACTAGAAACTCCACTCGAAACTGAAGTGTTTGGTAGAGATGATGCAAATTCACGAAAGAGTTTCTGCCAAATTTTACCAGAAATTTTGATTCACGGAGACGGTACACAGGCTAAAGGTGTGGTTCTTGTAGACAGCAACAAAAAGGCATCTTCAATAAAAATATTAAATGCAGGGAGAGATTACACTACAGCATATGCTAGTTTCCCTACTCCCAATGGAGGCTCTGCTCCCAGCGTGACAGTTGATATTCCACCAAAAGGTGGTCACGGGGCAAATGTTATTAATGAGTTAGACACTTCAAGATTGATGATTCGTCTTTTGAATGAAAATGTAGAAAATCAACCTGCTATCGTTAACGTTAATGATTACAGACAGTATGGAATAATCAAAAACCCCATACTAAATGACAATTCTCTCCGTGTCGCGGGATCAGAGTATAACAGAAAAGTTAACGTTGAAATATCACGACCTCATGGGGTAAGTTTATCTGATTATTTCGAGTCAAGTTCTCCATCCTCTACTTTCAAAGTGGGTGAGTTTGTTTACGGGTTTGAATCAAAATCAGTTGCCACAATAAGTTCATGGAAAGTAAATTCGGATAGAAAATCAGGGACCTTGATTCTCGATAATCCATCCAAAAAGTTTCTTTTGCCGAATACTGAACAGAAACTCGTTCGAGCGAATTTCGGATTATCTGGTGCATCAGGAGACTATACTCTATTCGAAAAAGTTCAGCAGTTCCAGACTTCAGGTGTGACCGCAGAGGGTATTGTTCAAGGATGGAACTCATCAGAGAAAGAGTTACTCATCAGAATTACTGGTACGGGTGAAAGCGGATCATTGTCTTTTGCGAACAACCAGTATCCAATTGTCGGTTCTTCATCTAATGCATATCACTATGATTTTTCCACGCTGACTGAGGCCGGTGGAGAATTGATTGGAACCTTCGGGACAACAAGCGGAACGTTTAAGAAATTACAAGACAATACTAAAATTGCTAGAATAAGTCGCGGATCCAACGCCTTTATAAATTCCAGCGAAACTCCAATTTACAAAATGAATTCTTCTATGGTGGTAACGGGTTCAGGTTTCAATAGCGGAACTTTTACTTTAGACGAAGGAATAACACAAGAAAACAATAGAATTTTCTCTACAGCAAATGTAGTTTCTTGGACGCCTGGTTCGGGATCGACAGGAAGTTTGGTTCTGAGTAATGTTATTGGAAATTTCACGGCAGGAAGTACGATCGAAAAAGCATCGGGATCTGCCTTTACTGTCACTTCGATAACCGAACCAGATTTAGTCAAAGGCTCAGGAGAAGTGTTATACATACAAAATATAAGACCTATACTAAGGCAGCAAAAACAACGAGAAGAATTCAGAATCTCTATCGGATTCTAAGGAGATATGAATGCCATCCTACAGATCAGATCTTTTTAATGTAGACCCATATTACGACGATTTCGACGAAACGAAGAATTATCAAAAGATTCTCTTCCGTCCAGGCTATTCTGTTCAAGCCAGAGAATTGTCACAACTTCAAACTATGTTACAGAACCAAATTGAAAGGTTCGGTAATCATGTTTTCAAAGACGGTTCTAAAGTATACGGTGCAGAAAGTGCCGTTCAAACCGTAGACTATATTAAAGTTACTACCGACAGTGATTATGGAAACTTCATAGGTTATGAAATTTCTCAGACTGCCGATGGTGTAACCAGTGTAGCAAAAGTCATTCATGCAGAAACAATCAACAACGAAAAGTATTTCTTTGTTCAGGTTGTTAGAGGATCTCTATTCTCATCGGGAACTTTGACATCTAACATAACGGGCATTTCTGCAACCGGAACTTTAGTATCAACTGGTTCGGTAAAACTTTTCTCCGTGTCGGAAGGAATATTCTTTATTGATGGTTTCTTCGTCCGTACCGACCAACAATATACGGCCAATATTACTTCTAGCGGAAGCATAGATGTTGCAGGTTCTTTCGGATTCGACATAGAAAGAAATTATATCGGATCAAACAATGATACCACTCTTCTTGATCCTGCCGGCGGATCATACAACTTCAATGCACCAGGCGGAGATCGGTATCAACTAAATCTGAATTTGAATTTTCATGAGACATCACAAAGAGATAATTTTGTTCCTCTTGCAAATATTGATTCGGTAGGAGATCTGACAAATCAAACAATCTATAGTGACTATCAAGAACTAGAAAAAACTCTTGCAAGAAGAACAGAAGACGAATCTGGATCTTACATCGTAGATCCTTTTGAACTGGAAATTAAAAAATCAACAGACGATTCAAACGTTACTCTTGGGATAGGAAGCGGAAAGGCATATCTTCTAGGATACGAATTTGAAAATCAGTCGGTACAAAATTTAGATTTAAGCAAAGCAAGAACAACTGAGGCACTACAAGATAACGAGACCATTAGTGCGTTTGATTTATTTTCGTATATTGTTTTGAATTTTAGTCCCACCTTACCTTCTGGATTAGGATCAGTTTTATCATCAGGGGGTGCAACAACGACACCAGTTTCTCTTAACATATATGATGATAGTAGTGATACACAAATAGGAATTACAGACGTAATCTCTATTCAGAAGCATAATACTGGTGGTTATAGATTCTACCTCACGAATATACGATTTGATCAGGATAAAAGTTTTTCCGTAGGAAATGTGAGCCTTCGTGTCGGTGAAGACGAACTTGCCACTGGTAGCGGACATGCATTTGTCTCGGGAGAAAAAGATAGTTTAATTTTTCCTGTGGAAATAGGTTCGAGCGTAAAAACATTAAGAGGTCTAGAATATAGAACTCGCCTTGCAGGTCAATTCACAACAATCAGTGACGGTTCAACAAATACAGGAAAATTGAATCTTGGATCACTATCGTCTAACGTAGATCCAGAGTTTTTCGATTTTGTCGGCGAAGACAGTATTATTTTTGACAGTGCATTTAATGAAAAATATTATCATCTATTCCGTCTTCCAGAGGAAACTGAAACAGCAACCGAATTAGTAACAACCGCAAGTATATCGAAACAGGGTGGATTGCTGACAATCACTGGCATAGAAGCAGGAACATATGTTTTACTTACTACTGTTCAGTTCAGAAATGAGTATGAAACAACTCCATCAACTCAATACACGTCTGCAATACGAAGAAAAACTTTACAGAGTGGCGACAACAAAGGAAACATTACCGTTGATGGATCGGATGTCAAGACAGACGAAAAGGGTAGAAACTATATTCAACTAAGTCATGCTGATATAGTAAAAATAAATTCCGTTACTATCGCAGCGGAAGATCCCAGATTCACAGGTCAAGATGCGTTTGATAGAGTTGGCGTCAGTGTAATTACAGACTTCACTTTTGATAATGGTCAGAGAGATTACTCCTACGACTACGGAAGATTATATTTCACCAACACGAGAGAGTCCACATATAATGATGAAAATAACGAACAGTTCACTTTTAGGTTGAACGTTCAGTACGATTACTTCAGACATGACGGAACAGGACCTATTACCGTAGATTCATATCCGTCAAATCAAGAAGCATTATTCAGCGACGGAACTGCGTTTGGCTATTCTGACATTCCTCTATACACCAGTGCAAAAACCGGTAAGACATTATCTCTTGTTTCATGTATTGACTATCGCTACACCAGAGATGAGCCAATTGATGAAAATGGAAATTTATCTGTTCTAGATTCTTCCTATGTTCCTGTTTTTCAAATCGAACAGTCGAGAGAAAATGACATACTGAAGGTAGCACACGAATATTACTTACCAAGAATTGATAAGTTGGTGCTACGAAGAGATTTCAACGAGGACGGAACAAAGTTCAGCATAATTCAGGGACAGCCAAATCTAACTCCCGAAGAACCAGCGGACCGAGAAAATTCTCTAACTCTTTATAAAATGATCGTGCCGCCTTACACACACAACCCAAATGATATTGAGGTTGAAGGTGTTTCCCATAAACGATATACCATGAGAGAGATAGGAGAGGTAGATAAGCGATTAGAAAATGTTGAACTATTCACATCACTTTCTAACATCGAAAGTAAAATAGACGCTACCACTTTTCTTTCTGACTCGGGTAACGAACTAGAGAAGAAAGCAATTCTTGTAGATGATTTTAGCGGACACGAAGTCGGTGACGTTTCCAACGATAATTACCGATGTTCGATTGACTTCCAAAACAAAGAACTTCGTCCATCATTTGAAGTTTATAACTACGGAACCACAGTTGGTTCAGTACAGGGTGATCTTAGACTACACTCAAACGGAATCATTACCGCTGCCACTGCTTCCGAAAACCCGAATGGAATTACACTCGCTTCACAGACAAAAGGAACCGAAACTCTTTCGGTCAATCCATACCAACTCACAAATTGGGTAGGATCTGTCGAAGTTGACAATCCGTTTGATCTTTGGTTTGATGACAGAACTCGACCCACTGTAAAAACTAATACGGTAGGAGAAAATAATGCCTGGTTGTTCACTTCATACGAAGACGAACAGGTCGGATTTGGTTCACAATGGAATGACTGGGAATCCATCTGGTTTGGTGTTCCTTTCGATAAGAATCGAAAAAATCAAAAACTAGAAGAGTTACTATCAGTTCCCAAGTCAAACGACAGTTTAAATGTCATATCAAGCCACTTTAAACAATCAGAAAAAATAAACAGAACAACAAAGAGCATTCAGCAAAAGTTGGAGGAAGTATCGAACAGAATCGAAACCTTCCCTGATCATATCAAAAAGACTTTAAGGGATAAAGTTGTAGATCTGAGCGTTGTTCCTTTCGTTCGAGCAAAAGACATTGTAGTGACCGTCAATAACATGAAGCCAAATACAAATGTCAACGTTTATCTTGATGATGTATTACTCAACGAAACCACATACACTACAGACGATTCTGGGAAGATAGTCGGTACATCACTTTCGATTCCTAGTGCAACTTTCCTTACAGGAAACAAGACGCTGAAATTTACTGACAGTCTCACATCTCCGACAACTATAGCAGAAACTTTCTTAACGTCACAAGGAATCTTCGAATCACGATCTCAAGGTATGTCTTCCATTAGACCGTTGATTCGTAGAAGACAAACTGTATCAGACTCTGGTTATGCTTTGGATGTTAACACAAGAAAGTCAAATGTCCGCACGAATAAAAGATATCAGTGGTTAGATCCACTGGCACAAACATTCTTTGTAGATGAGTCAGAAAACCCTCAAGGTTTATTCTTACAGAACTTACATCTGTATTTTGCAACCAAAGACTCTACTCTTCCAGTTACCGTACAAATAAGACCAACAAAGAATGGATATCCTCACCCGTCCGCAATTCTACCTTTCAGTGAAGTCGTTCTTTATCCTGATAACGTCAATGTTAACGTAGAAAGCCCATCAACCAAAACACTAGTGAACTTCCCGTGCCCAATCTTTTTGGAGCCAGGAGAGTATTCTGTGTGTCTATTATCGAACAGTAGAGATTATACAGTTTACACTGCAACAATCGGAAAAACTGAATTGGGTGGAACTGATAGAGTCTCCAAAGAAGTTTATAGCGGTAAACTTTTCCGACCCCAGAACACCAATGTTGCAGAACCTGATTATACCCGTGATTTAACTTTCTGCCTTAATAGATGTTCGTTCAATACTGGTAGTGATAAAACTTTTGTCCTAGATGCTCTTGATTCTGGAATCACGCACGGGATAGATATCTCACGGCTAGTCTCGTATAGTTTGACACCAAATGGCACTTCATCTGAAGTCACCTACTCTCAAGTTGGTGGTTCTAGAATTCTAGAAAACAAAAATGTAAACTTACTGACACAACCCACCGGTATTACCTCCAGTTTCAGTATCAAATTACAGAACACAGAAAAAGTTTCTCCAGTGTTTGATACAAATGTCACTAGTGTATTGCATATAGAAAACGTGTTTAATGATGGCGGGGGAGACTTGGATATCCAAGAGAAACTGCCAACAACAAACGAAGGCGGAAAATCTAAGTACATCACCAAGACAATAGAATTAAAAACTCCCGCGACTGATATTCGAGTTTTCTTGGATATGGTAAAAACCAATACCAATAAGATTCATGTGTATATAAAATATAGACCCGAAAGCACTTCTGTGGACTTTGATTCTCTTCCGTACGAAAAACTTACTCTTCAGGATGAAACATTTTCCGAAAATGAGAATGATATCATAACAGAAGAATATAGAATTTCTAGTTTGAACACAAATAAGTTTGCTATTAAGATCGTAATGACAGGAACTGACGATTTAAGTGTGCCCAGAATAAAAGGAATGAGAGCAATTGCTCTCTCTCAATGAGCATGAAAGTAAAAAATAGATCAGACCTTCACAGAGACGAAAACACTGGCGCACTAATTTATGAAACAGATAAAAATGTTTCTACAAGAAACGAAGTAAAAAAGTTGAAAAAAGAGATACATAGTCTGAAGAGTAATGTCGAAGATATTAAAACCCTTTTAGAGAGAGTCATCAATGGGCGTTGAAAGCAGAACCTACGATATTCCTGATCTAGTTCTAAGTGATACATTTCATGAATGGTTCACTGTAACCAACGATCAGATCATTGAAAAACTCAACCGTCTTGAGATTTATACTCTGGGCGGACTTAGTATCGCAAGTCAAGGCACAGTAGTAGGTGACGGTATCTCGGCTGGATTGGGATCGGGCGGAGAACTGTATATCGAAGTAGGTTCTACTATCGATAAAGATATTGTTTTTAACGGCAGTATTACAGTTAATGGTTCTACCACAACGATCAATTCGAGCAACTTCACTGTAGACGATTATAACTTAATTCTTGGTGCTACTACCGAACAAGTAGCCGACGAAACAATAATGGACATTTCAGGTGCAAGTGCCGGCGGCGGTATTATCGTAACAGGTGCATCTGGTGACAAAGAATTTCTGTGGCAATATCCCAATTCTGCATGGAACAGCAATCAAAATATTAAACTGGCGGAGAACAAAGCACTTCTCGACGAAGTACGAATCGCTCAGGGTATGTCTGGCGGCAATGCAACCAAAGGATTGATCTTCGGATTCACTGCGGGAACTACAGGCGGACTGACTGGTTCTGATACTCAACTTCGAGTTTTCAATACTGATATTTCTCCAGGCCATTCTGCTGATGTCATGTACATCAACGATGATGGTCGAGTAAGTATTAACACTGGCGTAAACAAAATTACCGTGAATCAAAGTTCACACGGAATGACTTTCGGTAATGCAGTATATTTAACATCCGCTGGAAATTATGAAAAGGCGATCGCAAATAACCTAACCAAAGCGGAAGTTATAGGTATCGTTTCTCGTGTATATGACACCAACAAGTTTGAAATTACTACTAATGGGGTCATCAAAGGAAACTTTTCGGATTCCACTATCGGATCAACGACAATCCAATCAGGACAGGCATACTTTTTGGATGTTGCAACGTCAGGAAAAATTACCACAGACAAAACTACAACTGACGGCTATGTCCAGAAAACGGTTCTGCTAGGGATCACATCAGACGAAGGACTTGTTGTTCAGTTTGTCGGTGGCGAGGTAGACAAAATTATCTCCACCGAAAATGCCACAACTTCTAGTAGAATCATAATCAGCCAAGAAAGTCATGGGTTAACATACGGGGACGCCGTTTATCGAACAATAGAAACCACAGGACCCCTTTATAAGAGGGCGGCACCAATTACCGATATTGAAGGTTCAGGTCTCAGCGAATCTCCTGCTGAAATTATTGGTATATGCGACGATCCACGGGTTGGAGGGAATCCCGATGTTGCTAGTATTGTTATTGCTGGTAAGTTTGGGATAACTTCCAGTGCTCCACCGCTTGTTCCAGGCCAAACATACTTCCTCAAGAAAAATACAGATTCTGCTTCTGAAAGAAACGTTGACTTTGTTGATGCTCGCAACGACGAGACCGTTGTATCTGCCTTATCATTAAGTACGGGCGATATAGTAAAACCTTGTTTTGTTTCCACTGGTACACACGAAGGTGTCCTCACAAACCTGATAGGAACAGAACTTTCGTCAGATACAATTTCTGATACTTTCGATGATGTTCCTGTCGGAACAATTATATCAGCCGTAGGTACACTGAACGACGGAAACTATCTCGAATGTAACGGACAATTTATTACAGAAGCAGATTATCCTGAACTTTATCCTCTTCTAACGTCACCAGCAACCGCTGGTGGTAAGAGTCTCCCCAATCTTAATGGTAGATTCCTCGTCGGTGATGGAAGTGGAACAGATGTAAATAACGTCAGTAGATCATTCACTGTTGGAACAACAGGTGGTGAATACGAAATAGTTCTTGACGAAAATAACATTCCAGCACATCAACACGAATCGCCATATGTTTACGATCACGCCGCCGGCGGTGGCGTTGCTGATCCGGATGGCACCAACAGTCTCTTCGCAGGTAAATTAGATCTTGATTCAACAGCCGGCGCGGGTGAACCCGGTAAAGTCGGTGGAGTTGGCACAGGACAGGTTGACGCCTTCCATTCTGCCTCCAATAGTTCTTCGTCAGAGTTTTCTCCAGGCGTCCCAAACGGTGACAATAGAATGTTCACCACTTCTGTTGGTGGTAATGGATCTCATAGTAACACTCCCCCGTACTATGCAGTCAAATACTACATCCGTGCTAAGGGTGTAACCGTACTAGACGATGGAACACGAATCACTGGCGGAGATGTAGAGCATATTCGATCATTATCATCTGATGCTGGTCGAGGTTTTGTGCCTGGTTCAGAGGAGGACGGTCGATTCGGTAATATTGATTCTAATACACCAGAGGGCACAGAAATCCAATTCGAAATTCCGATNCTCGACGATGTCCCCGAGGGAACAAATGTCGGACTGATTCGCTGGATAACCATCCTAAGTTCATTCGACTGTGATCAATCAAACGTCAAAGTATTTTATTACTACGAATCACACGGAGATTATAAACTGATAACTCGTGCTGATGATATTGGTGATCATGTAACAACGACTTCAACTCTTCCCGTTTCGCCTGGACAANNCNAACTAAAATTCAAAATGACAGTTNAGAATATTGGAAGTTTTGGGAGCAGTACAACTAATGCGGATGGGGTGTCGATTACACCTATTCAATATTCAGCAACAGTCGATAATTCAATCAATCGTATTCAGAAGTCATACACTCGTAAGAACCTCTTGATCAATGGTAACTTTGATATTTGGCAAAGAGGATTAGGAACTTCGTCTGCGTATACTGGATCTTCCGATGGTCACTTCTACACCGCTGACAGATGGGCGATAAGATCCAAATTAGGAAGCAGTAGTCCGTCAGGCAACTACTCAGTCGAAAGAAAATCATTTGATCTTTCCCAGAGTACGGTTCCTCATAATCCGCGTTACTACACAAATTTCAAATCGAGAACTGTCGGCACCCTTGGAGGTAATGACTACTTCTCATTCGAACAAAAAATCAAAGATGTGAGCACACTTGCAGGCAAGAACATGACAGTATCTTTCTATGCGAAGGGTTCACTGTCAGGAACATGCTTCTTGGGATACAACCGTTACTACGGAGGAGACACGGATCAAGGAACTGCCACAGATAGAGATTCTCTCTCCTTATCTACGGTTTCTTTGACTCAGGATTGGAGAAAGTATACGTTTACGGTTTATGTCCCCAACATTCCTGCTGGTAAGGTTGAAGGGTTCGACGCGAACGGATTTGAAAACTCATACCTAGGTCTGGCTCTATACACACAATTGAAAAACGGTAAACAGTCATACAATGGACCAGCAGATATCAATTATGCGGGGACAGTAAGTATTGCACAAGTTCAGGTAGAAGAGGGAGGAAGAAACTCACTCTTCGAACTCCGAGATAAATCAGAAGAACTTGAACTGTGTCAGTCATATTACGAAAAGAGTTACTTCCCACACACCAACCCAGGCACAAGTACTATTCCCAGCGGAAATGTAGATGGTCAAGAAACTCTAAGATCCGCATCGTCTTCTTTGTGGTCAACTGGACCTGGAACAATATCAACATCTACAAATAGAGCATCTAACGAATTTGAATATTCAACCCGAAAGAGGGGCGTTGCAACCATTAAGGTGTACGCACCAGACGGGACTGCGGACACTATAGCACAAGAAAATGAGAGTTTCGCTGGGAGTAGCCAGAGTGTTATATACAATAACGATCAACCACCCAGCAACTCTTTTAGTCTGATCGATGCCAATCCAAAAGTTTCATTCACTGGACTATCGGACAGAAAATTCAGAGGTGTATTCTACGCAACCAACACGGGCAGCGGGATTCAAAAGGGCGTTGATTTTGTGTTCGAGTGGGTTGCTGATGCCGAGTTAGATTTCCAAAAGGATCCAGTTTGATAGTATACATAATCTAAAGGAGATTATAGTTGTCACAGAGTCATATAAAACTAACGGGCGGCGCAGGGACGGGAAAATCTCTCCGTGCTACTATCACACAAGCAGGACACGGCTTTAAAGCAGGCCAAGCAATTCGTTTTAACAGATCGACTGCAACAGGATCTGGAACCGATAAGTATTATGCTGCTATTGCAAACAATGCAGAAAACTCAGAAGTTGTAGGTGTGATCGCATCAGCGGGAGCAAACACCTTCGTACTAGTATACACCGGTGAGATCGATTCGTCAGCATTCGATCCCAATTTTGCAATCACAGACAATGATGTATTCTTCTTATCTGAGACAACAGATGGCAAACTTACTAGCACACCACCATCAGAGGCGGGTAGTGTTATTAAACCTGTTCTCGTTCGAACCAATGACGATGTCTGTATTGTCACAAACTATATCGGAACAATCATTGGGGGTTCGTCTACCGTATCTTTGAATGGTATTCAACCAGTAGGAACTATTGAACCCTATGCAGGAACTCTTGAAGATGTTCCTGAAACTTGGTCGGCCTGTAATGGTGATCCATTATCTACAACGATTTATCCTTCTCTTTATAACCGACTGGGAAAAAGATATGGATACCATATAAAAATTACAGATGGAGGGATTAGCGGAGACATAGCAGTAGGGAATAGAATTCGCCAAGGCTCCAGTGTATCAGGAATCATTACCTCAGTGACAACTGGATCAATGGAAGTTGATGTTGATTACTTGGCGGCAAATACCGATGGGTCATACACGCAACATACTGATGAGTTCTTTGTTGGTCTGGGTCAATCCCTTATCATTGATAATGAAGTAGCCTCCAATAGAGTGGGATCAATCAAAACTTATGTTCCCAGAGCAGACACCCAAGACGTTGTAACACTCACCAACTACTCGATAAGTACCATCAACTTCAGGAAACCAGACTTACGAGGAAAGTTTGTCATTGGTGCAGCAGACAGCGTAAATGCAACCGCTATCAGCGTTCCTGCACCGGGTTTTGCTTTAGGTCAGTTAGGTGGTGACTACGACAACGAAACTGGTGGCGGGGCAGGTGCGGTTCAAGGACTCGGAGGATCCGATTCATTAAATAATGTTCCTCCTTACCAATCTCTTAACTGGATCATAAAAACAGAATCAAATGCTCCTGCTGCTCTTATTGATAATATTACCGCTCAAATTTCAATTCCTGATTTGATTGATGTTGTCGCCCCACCAGATCAAGCACAATCAGGTGACATCTTGATGTTCGATTCTACAAACGTAGGTGGTGCAAAATATTATCCGTACAGAATCTTTGATGGTTATCCTGCCACAAATGCTATTTTTAATATTGGAAATATTTCTGGTGATGCGTCTATTCGGTTCGGTAGTTCTTCCTCCACGAGAGCATTTGATATAGATCTAGATGTAATTCAACCAAACGCCACAAACAGACAATTTTCTGTCAAGAGCGGTAGTACTGAAATCATTAGAGCAAAAAGAAGCACATCAACTAGTCAGGGGGCCGTTGGAATTGGGATTAACCCATCGAACGATACTGATGCAAACTTAGTTATTGGTAGCAAAGGACTTAAATTCAATAATACTGGTCAATTAATTACTCAGGTAAAAAATAATGTATCCACTACTGGATCAGACAACGCACTGGTAACCGAGCAAGGTATCCGAGAGGCTATAGATTCGGTTGAAATCGGTCCAACCGCTTACACTTCCAATATGGACGGTTCAGGAACTCAGATTGGGCAAAACAATTACAGAGCCTTCACCAATTATGATGCATCCACTACGCCAGGTCAGGCTTTTTCTAACAACTATGTCTATAAAGCAAATTCAACTGGGATCTCCTCCACGCAGACTGGCGTCAGTTCGTTCGCGGGCAGAAAAATTTTATTATTCTTGGGACTTAGAGTCTACAACTATAAAAATGAGATGTCGAAAGTTATAGTCAGAGGAAGAGCATCTACAGGAACAGTACCCTCCTCTCTAGGAGAAAATGACATCAAATTCATAACTCTAGACAGAGCGGACGGAGATGGTCGGGCTGCGAACAGCATAATGGTTCCCATCTATTATGAAGTTCCAGCCTCGGGAAATCCATGGCTTAGTGTTGAATGGAAGGGTTATAATCAGGGTGGAATCGACACCAGCCGTTCTCCCAGAATATGTTCATATCAAGTTTTAGATCTAGGAGCAATTTGAGATGAGTTCATCAGCAATTAGTATAAAAGGCGCACAGGGAAATGATGCCCTCCGTAATCTCATTGACAATGCAGCGTTTAATGAGTGGAGCAATGGCGCAACTATGGAAATAGTCGCACCCAAGGCTAAAAATATGTTGCGTCAAGGTCCAGATGGTTGGTTTATGCGTTACTTTCCCAGCGACGGAACTACTGCACCATCGGCGGGTGGAACAGGAGAGTTCCGTGTAGATAAGAGACCACATACTATTGGTCAAACTGATGTGGCAGGAAACCCTCTATACTTTAGCAGGTTTCAAAATGGTGCTATTACCACAGGAATATCTGCCGCAGAAATCATTACTTTCTCTCAAAGAATTCCAAACGTAAGAACTCTACAAAACGAAACTGTGGCACTATCATTTCACGCTAAAGGTTACACTTCAGGTCAAAAATTAGCGGTAAACTTCACACAGGTGTTTGGTTTGTCGGGAGGAGACGCAGATGAATTCGGTTCAGGAACAGTAGCGTCGAATCCAGTGAGTGGCCAAGGACAAGAAGTTGGTCTTACAGGTGACTGGAAAAAATATAATTTAAGATTTAACATTCCCTCCATTACAGGCAAACTAATTGGAACCAAGGGAAAAAATTATACCGAGTTAAGTTTTATATTACAGGCGGGTGTAACTGCTGCCAGTTACAGAAATCTACTTGGATCAGTTCCATATCATGGACACACAGTAGATA
>JGI24005J15628_10000105_pt1 | contig 59194 bp, 68 predicted proteins | sample LinPmetageLP40_FD_15628 | JGI IMG/M metagenome (IMG submission 15628)
TAAGATGTGCAAACATAGTAAGTTCTACTGTGCTAAATCCACTAAAATCTAATGCATTTGTTCTTACAGCTCTTATTGCTCCATCTCCACTAAGACCAAGAGAATCTTTGTAAGCGCTAGACGCACCAGTAGCTGCGCTAGACTCAAAAAACAAATAACAATCTTCAACGGCTTCACTAAAAGCATTTATTGCTCCTAATTCATCAAATCCACCATCATGGTCACCATCAGGCCCAGTATTAGAAGATGTAGTTTTACCTCTATTATGAATCCATCCTCTTGTATTAAGATTTGATCCTAAACCTTGATAAGCTGAAACTGTACCTCCACCATCAATAAAAGCTTTGTCTGTATTTAAAGCTTTTGTAAATTGTACTGGATCAAAAGTAGTAAAAGCGCCAGTTGCAGAACCACCATCAAAACGAGTTTGAAATATTGTACTTAATTCTAATTGTCTATAATCTGGAACAGTTAAAGATTGTCCTAATGCATTAATCATACTAAAACTTGCTTATTATTAATTCGTCAATATATTCTTGTACTTCTTTTCTTGTAGCTACCATAGAAAAACTTAAATCAGCTTGAAATCTTTTTACTTCTTCATTATCATCATATACTACTATGGTAGGAACAATAGCTATATTATATTTAGATTGATTATCATTTTGCTCTATCAAAAGTGTTTGTGTATCACATTCTTTTAATTTTGAAAACCAAACTACATTATTTTGTTTATTAAAATCTGCATTAAAATGTATCACTGTAATCTGTGAAAAAGCAGTACCCCAAGCTAACAAGAAAAATAATAACAATAAATAAGCTCCAAATATTTTCCATATAGCTTTCATATTATTTTAATGCATCAATTTTATCTTCCATTCTAATCATACGTTCTTCAAGCTTACGAACATCATCTCTAGTTTCTATAATTGTATTACGAATGTTTTCGTCTTTCATATTAAACTCCATTTTAGAAATTTCTGGTTTAGGAAGTTCTTTAGCTTCTGCTATATCTGCTTGTAGTGTGAACCACATACCTATTAAGGTTGCCATTGCAAAGCCTACACCTATTAATGTTTTTACACTTACATTGAACCCTGTTTCTTCGTTAAGTTCTTTTGCCATTTTAAAATATTATATAATTTATTCCAAATTTAAAATCATACCATTCTCTATTCCAATACTTATGATATTTTCCTTCTACAAAAGTACCTAAATGTTTGTTAATTTTCAAACCAAATATTAAACCACCAGAATAGTCGTACCATTGTTCTCCATCATTAAAGTTATGATAAGAGTATTCACCTCCATCATTATAGTGATAAGGTATAAAATTACCCCATACATGTAACCATGCATTTTTTTTGTATGTATAATAATCAAAACCCAAAACAATAGAGTGTACCCATTGGTTTGTAAGTTCATCTCTTTTACTTTCTACATAATCTGATAAAACTTGTGGTATAATTACCTCATCCCACACAGCTGAACTTGTTGCTACAATACTACCTTGTGGATCTATATATTGATTATCATATACATCTATAGTATATCCTTCTTGTATTGCTAGGTATGTATAATGTAAGTTACCATTAGATAATATCCATTCTTCTAGTGGATCATATCCATAGGGTTCAGATATTCTTTGTATAGCTCCTAAATTAAATGATAGTTTTTTATTACCTCTTAATCTTAATCTTTGTGTTGTTTCATAATATTCGACATCAGCAAATCCATCAAGAATGTATTCTGCTTTAGCTAACCATATTGGTTTTACATAACGTAAAAAATGATTTTGATTTATATATTCTATACCTTCTTGTCTTCTGTAGTCTATTTCAAATAAAAATTCAAACGGAGATAAACCTATAGTAGCGGCATCACTATATGTTGTTTCTGTACCATCTTTAAAAGGACTGGTAGGTTCGTATTGAAATCTTTTAATTTTTCGAATGCCTGCAGTTAAAGAATAATCATAAGGAGTTTCTTCTGTAGCAGTAGTAAGTATGTCTTGTACGTTGTATATATTACGATCTGACAAAGAAGTACCTCCATTTGCAGCAATATAAAATGTAGAAAATTTATATAGGTTTTTTATTTGCGCATCAACAGTTATACTTGATAGTGCACAAAAAAATGCTAAACCAATATATAATATTGTTTTTATCATTACGAGACATTAAATGGTTGTGGTGCAAAATAACAAACACAAGTACCACTATTGAGTTCTACAAAATCCCATCTTCCAAATATTGTTACACCTTTTGGAAAAGTGTGTGATGTAGTAATATCAGTAGCGTTTGATGCTGCACCAAATTCTGCATCATGATCATTTTCAGCTGTAACTGTACTTATAGACTTTATTTCACCTTTATAAGTTTGTAGGTTTTGAAATGTTGTATCAGCTAACATTGTAATTGCTATTACAAACATTTTTGATGAAGTACCATTAAAATCGACAGTTCCACCATCACCTGTAATAAACGATGATCCATATTGACCAAGCGTAGCATTGTATATATCTGTATTATTTGCCATAATTTTTTTAACTTAAATTTATTGTTGCTGTTTTAGTAACTGGTCTAGCTACACTATTGTCTATTATTGTAACTACTAAGGCGTAAGTTCCTTTTTTATTTGTAACATCAAACTGTAATGTATGATTTGCTGTAGCTAATCCTTGACTTACTTTAGCTGTATTAGCTGTTATAGCACTTGCTTGTGAACTACTTATAACAGTAGTATTGCCCGCTAATGCAGTAGAGCTTGTTGTTCCTAACTGCAATAAAGATGTATCTCCTTCTAATGCTGTTCCTGAATTTGTACCGAAACCAGGAAATGTATTTTTTGCTGTGTTAGAATTAATAGCTGTTACTTGTTCAGATGTAGCTCCTGTATCATCATCTGTATTATTTGCTACAGATTTTACAAGCATATGAATCATAGCTCGTAAATCTTCAAAGTTTAATTGTTTTTTTTGTCCCTCAAATAATTCTTCAACCATATCTAATAGTTCTGCTCTACTTCTTTTTTCTTCATTTTCTACAACAATTTTAGTAAGAGTTTGTCTTCTAACTTTACTTTTGTAATCGTCTGTTATAGTACTACTTTTATAATCTTTTTTAATTGACATTTTAACTACCTTTTGGTGATAAATAAATTAATGCACCTCCATCAGAATCTGCAGTTTCTAATTTTACAGTACTCCATCTACCATAAATAATTGTTCCTGCTGGAAACACAGCAGTATTGTCTAACTGCGCACCATTTGTTCCTTCTAAATTATCAGCTGCTGCATGTGCTGCATTAGCAGTATTTGCATACCTTCTAGTACCAGAATCAGTATCAAAAGACGTTAAAGTATTTAAAGTATTTGTTGCAAGAAACTGTATAGCTACAATTACCATACCACTTGGTGGTGTAAATAAATCAGTTGTATCCATATAAGCTACACCATATTTACCTAGTGCTGCACCATTTACGTCATTTGTATTTGCCATGTTATTATTTTTTACAAATATAATAATTAATATCCTAATCTATCTGAAACAAAATTTACTGCTGGCGGTGTAGCCATAAATTTTAATCTTTCTGGATTAAAGAAAATATTTTGTTCTTGTATTCTTGCGTGTGCAGTTTTATTAATCTGATTTGATATAATACTATCATCATCTTCAGATGATAATCCATATGCTAACATTGCTGCAAACGTAACAGCCACACCTCTTACATATCTTATTATTGCATCTTTTTTGTATTTAGGTAATTTTTTAAAATCATTAAAATCTTTTTTACCTTGATACATATCTTTAGTATATTCAAATGCTGCACGATAAGTACCTATGTCGGCATTACCATACATGTCTATATTTTCAGATCCAAATCTTTCTCTACTTAATGAAAAGAAATATTTTTTAAATTGTCCTAAAGCTCTACCCCAAGAGTACATAGATAATCTACGTTGATCTAATGGCGAGTAACCAAATCCTTGTTGTTTTTTAACATCAAATACTATCTGATTAATACGGTCTATACTTAATGCATCTTCACTAACATCACTTAACTCTAAATCACTGTATTTATAAAACTTACCATCTACAGCTTTTACTAATAAATTACCATCAGCATCAGCATCATATGAGTTCCATTGTTTTTGTGACATTTGTCCAAAGAACATTACACCTTGTATCCATTTTTCAGATTGTTCCATTGGCCATAAAGCAAGTCTAAACAAAGGATTTTGTTTGTGTACTGCAGATATATCCTCATACTGATAGTATTCAAACTTAAATAATTCATTTAACATAGCTGAGGTTTTATTTGTAGAACCAAACTCTAACTTTTTAGCACGAGTAAGTTTATCTTTTACAGATTCTTGTCCACCAAGGAAACCTTGCCAAAATCTTTTTTCACCACTTATAAATTCTTTACCACCTTTAGCACGTAAAGCTGTATACTTACCCATAGCAGCATTACCAATAACAACAGAAGAATCTAAACCAATATATGATAGTGTGGTTAAATCTACTAATTTATTTACAGCCCAATCAAATGGACCTTTAAATGCTTTTTGTTTTTTACCACCTATAATATTATCCTTCCAAACCTCTTGTAAGTAATCAACCATGTTGTCATTACCCTTAAGCTTGTTTAATGCTATAGCTCCATCAATTAATGGTAAATAAGACTGCATTCCTAAGAAATCACTTTTCTCGTTTCTAACTGCCCATTGTTGATAGGTTTCTTCAAAATACTTTTTACCATTTTTATCTGTAATAACATTAACTGTATTTAAATAATCTTGTCTAAATCTTTGTGATCCATGTTTAAACATATTACTATGAACATATGATTTAAGTATATCGCCCAGGTCTTTAGAACCAAGTTCAGACACACTAACATTTTTATTGTCAATCATATTGTAGAATATATCGCTATCAGTCATTGTAGCTCTCTCTGCTTTATTTAAAATTATAGGAGTCTTATCATCATTCATTCCTCTTTTAGATGCTGCTACAGCACGCTTACGAGCTTTTTCTAATCTTACAATATTTTTAGCTTTATTTAATAAAGAATCTTTTGTCTTAGCTTCATACAATGTTTTAAACTCAGCNAATGTTCTTATNTCTGTAGTTCCATCTGGCAACTCTCCTAATACTTTTATATTATTTAAATCAGAAGTACTNCCTATTTGTGATTTGTATAATCCTAATAAACCGTGTCTAGCCAATGAAGGTATACCAGACATAGACTTGTAAGGTATAGATGACTCATCAATACCAGGACTATATTTTTGTACCATATCTTTAAACTTAAAATAAAACTCAATTTCATATTGAGGTAAACCTTTTATTTCTTCTTCAGACCTAAGTACAATAAACTCTCTACCATCTGCGTTTATTTTTGTTTTATATAAATTTTTATATATATAATCATTAAGCTTACCTTTGAGAAACAGTCCAACCATTTGTGAGTTAGTAAGATTAGATAGTCTATTATCTTTAATCTGTTTTTCTAATTTAGATATTATCATAGCTTCACGTCTATAATCTTTTACAAACTTCATGTAATCATTTTGAAGCTTTCTTATAATATTCTGTACTTCAGGATTAGTTTGTTTTAGATTATTAGATATAAGCCAAGATTCCCAAGCGCCCAAATCTTTACCTACAAGAGATATATTATTTTTGTTAGCTACTTTAGCAATGTTTGCTATCTGCTCTTTCTCCATTCTTTCAGTAAGCTCTACGCCTATGTATTCTATGTACTGATTATATAGTACTTTATCAAAATTAATTAGATCAACAGAAATGCTAACTAATTCACCTTCAGACATTTCTTTGTATTTGTTAGTTTTAATATTTGGTAAATACAATGTATCATATAAATCCTGATGTTGATCTACATAATTCTCATACATTTTATTATAATACTGTTCAGTACCAGCAGAAATAGTTCTGTTACGAGAAGACAAACCTTTAATTTGAAAGTAAGCATCTTTAGATAATGCTTTAGTAGGTATACCAGATTGTTCAGCTCTATTAGTAATAGTGTCAGATACATCGTTAGCACCTTTGTACTTTCCTTTATTAGATCTTTTAGCAAANAAAGTTCTATCAACTGCTTTTCTAGTAACTTGTTTAAATGTTTTAGTTTTATTATTTCTATTATGCTGTTCTTGTGTTTTAGGATTAAACTTAGACTCACCAATTAAATAATACTTACCATCTACATATTCAAAAGTTCTGTATTTTTTATCTGTATTATCCCAAGACTTTACAACGTGTTGTGTATTTTCTTTTTGTAATTTATCTACAACAGGTGGTGGGAAACCAGCTATAACATATACTGTTCCATTTTCTGATATATCGCTTTCTCTCATAGTAACAGAAGGAGCATTAAAAGAATAATCTTTTAAAAAGTTTAATGCAATACTTTTAGCTTCTTCATTAGTAACTGTACGCTTGTTATCAAGTATAAGGTTATTTAGTTCTTGGTTTATTTTAAAATCAACTCCATGTGCATTAGGGCTCCACAACACAGAAGTAGATGATGAACCTATCCAACCATTTTGTAAAAAATCCATTTGTATAAATGTCTTTCTTAAATCAGTAGTAAAGTCAGCATATTTAGGAATATAACCATCTTCATTTTCTACTTTTTCTACTTCTATTCTTGGTGTACCTGGTGCAACATCAAATGCTCCTATGCCTCTATTTTGATCTAACAAATCAAAGTGTCTTTGTAATACAAATAAATCAGACTCTGGTATATTAGAATCAACAAATCTACTATTTAAAGACACAGACTTTGTTTCAGGGTTTAAAATTATACCATCAGCAATAAATCTGTTTTGTAATTCATATGGCAGTTTATCGTTTTCTAGTTTAACTTGTTCTATCTGAGCAAACAATGCATCAATAGATGGCATATCTTGTAAGACAGACAGGTCTTGTTGCATTCTAAATAATTGATATTGTCTTACAGCTATAGGATGACTTTCAAATATGTTTTGCTGGTCAGAACTAACAATTTTATTTATTTCTTTTTGTACAGCAACAGCTTCTGTACTATACTGTGTATTAATTTCTTGATCTAATTCTTTTATTTTATTAAGAACTTTAATATTATGCTGTATAATAGGATCAGCTTTTAATTTATTTATAGGACCTTCTATAAATCTAGAATCTTTAGAACCTACATTATTAAAGTCTGATATAAGTTTATCTACTTGGAATCCATTCTGCATAGTTAAACCATACGCACCAATAATTCTACCAGCATTAAATACTTCTGTACCTACTTTATTTAAATTATCAAGCAGTTTAACTACTTGCATATTAAACTCGTTGCTTTGTACATCACTAAAGTCAAGATTAATAATACCACCTTTATCTACTTTTAACTGTGGATCAATGTTTTGTCGTACATATAATGATGGTGATTGTTTTTTTGATAAAAACTCTATTGAGTTATCTATATTTTTATTATTGTTTTCGCTTTCATAATATTCAACCATAGCTTTTTGTCCTGGCGTATAGTATGACATATCATTTACATTAATGACAGTTCTCTCTGATGCGTACTTACCATACTTTAATGCACCCTGGCTATTAAGTATTGTAGCTACTTCATTAAAACTATAACCCATTCTTAGTAAAAGCATTGCAGTTTTAATTGTTTCATATGTAAATCCTAACTTTCTTGCATACTGATACTTAGGATTGTCAAGTATTATGTTTAAAACTTTTGCTGTTTGTAAATAAGTTAAACCTCCATCATCAGTTATTTTATTTCTTTCTACACCATTTATTCTAACACTAAAATCTAACTGAGCATCGTGATGTGCAAAATAATTTAAATCTCTTTGCATAGTAGCTGCTATACCAATCATACCACCAGCAGGTACATTTTCATTAAATGCATTTAACATACCTATAGGCATCATTTGACTAGACTCTTCTGCAAAACTATCTTGCTTTCTTCCTAATGTTTCTTCAGCAAACTTTAATGCATCTTCTGCTGTTTGCTCAAACTCAATAGATTCAGATGCTTCTGCTTGATGTGCAGGATGTCCATTTAAACTTACTATATTATCAAAAGCTCTATTGTATGCAGTTTCAGATAATTTTAAATTCTTTTTAACATATTTACCATTTACAAAAATAGCATCACCATCAAGGTCAGATCCCATAGCTTTAGACACTTTAGTACCCACAGCAATTATACTACCAGCATCTCTATCAAAAAAGTCTTTTACAACTAATACAGGCTGTGTAGATTTTGCATGCGAAGGTATTCTACTACCTAATATTACATCACCTACATTATAATCTTTTTGCATGTTATATGGTAGTATAACTTCAGACACTGTTAAGTTACTATCATACTTATTAATTAACTTGTCTATTGTATTTCTTTCATTTTGATCTGCAGCAGATTCTTTTAATGCTCCAAGAGTAGTAAATGATTTTAGGTTATATCCATATGGAGTTACTTGGAATGCAATTGTACCAGGAGTTGTTACCTTTGTACCTACCTCTACAATTAATTTGTTTAGTATAGAGTTACGTGATACATTTAACTTAGGAAAAAATGGACTTGCATATTCACTTAAGTTTGCAGTAGGATTACCAGCCCAGTTAGAACTTATTTTGTCTAATAAAGACTTGTTAAGAGATATTTGTTTTGACTCTGTATATTCATCTACATTATAATACTTCTTTACTCCTGATTCCTCCAACTGATACTGCATAGCTCTTGCGATTGCACGGTGTGCACCTTGTGCAAGTAATTCAGTTTCAGGAGTAGTATTAGTAAGGTGTTGTGAGTATGACTGTGCAGCCATTGGTGATGTAAACTTTTCTTTATCTAATATAAGTTGTACACCAAAGTTTTGTCCATCTAATCCAACATAGCCTTCTTCGTTAGAATACAAGTTATCGTATTGTTCTTTTATCTGCATTTCGTATAATGCATTAACGCCAGAACTAGTTGTATTATCTAAGTTAATAGTATAATCATCTAAATTAAAAGGAGCTGTCTTAATAGCTGATTCTTGATAAGCTACTACTTGATAGTTTTCTTTTCTATTAGTTAAATCTTTTTTACGAGCACGCAATAATTCTGCTACACTAGCTAAATATGGATTTTTGTTTTCCATATCTTTAGTAATAGACATTACATTTGCTTTAGCGTACATTGCAGAATGTGGACCAAATACATTATTAACTAATGCATCTTCTCTTAAATCTTGTCCATAATAAACATATTTAAAATGTCTAGCAGTTTCAAAATCATTACGCATAAAGTTTAAACCATACTGGTTACCTACTATATCTGCATCTTCTTGCAACATATATCCTTGCGCATCCATTTCGCTATCTCCATCTAATGTTTGATCCTTTAATATAAGTAAATCTACTTTTTGATTTATATCAGTAGGCATTTGTCTAGCTATAGCACCTGCACTACGTTTAACATAATCTGTTTCGTTTTTAAATTGTTTATGGTCGCCAATAAACATTCTTTGTGCCTGAAATCTATTTATTCCATAATTAAGTATATATGTACGTAAAGCTTTTTTTCCTTGTGCATTTAATTTGTTACCATCAAATAAATTTTGAAAATCAACGTTGTCTTTATATAAGTGTAAATTGTTATTAATATGATTGCCTAATAATCTTACTTGCTTATTTACATATACTTCATCTATAACAGCTTTCTTTCCTTTAGACTTTATAAATGGTAATATTAATTTACCATCTTGATATGTTTGTCCTACGTATTCAGACAGTCTTAAATCTATTTCTTCTTTGATTTGTGTGTCTTTTAACAACTTTGTTTCTACATAGTACATTCTTGTTTTTTCAGCAAATACACCTACTTGCTGCATATATGTAGTATCAACTATATTACCATCAGAGTCTGTTTGTCTACGTCTACCTAAAGCACTTATAAAGTCAGTCATCTCACTAACCATAAGTTCTTGTGGTGTAAGTCTTACATAATTTAAACCTCTATTGTTTAACTGAGATATAAGACCACCTCTAAATTTTAATACATTTTGTTTTGGCTGTACAGTAAATACACCATCTATTGTTTTTAATTCAAAAGGTAGATATACGTTATCGCCATAAATATCTCTTAATGCTTTAGCCCTATCAAAAACTCTATCATTATATTCTTGATCTGTTTCATTATCTTTTCTTGTAAAGAACTCATTTAGTCTTTCATTCTGATTAATAATAAAACTACGACTATTCATAGTATTTGACGGATTACCCTCTGCATTCTTTATCATAGTAAAGTAATAAAATACTCTACTGTTTAATGCTGCTTGTTGTAATACAGGCGCAAACACATCTACAGCTATCTTAGGATCTTTAGAAGCTTTAATTATTTTATTTTCATTCTTTTTAAACCAATCATTTAATGATATTCTGTTTTTACCATCTACTACACCAGTTTGTTCTAATGTATTCCAAAAGAAATAATTACCTCCATATACATCAAACATTTCCATAAGTATAGACTCAGCATCTCCAAATGTAGTTGACTTATCTTCATTAAGTCCACGTATAGCGTCTATCATTTTTTGTGTAAACGCTACATCTCTACGTCTTCTTGCTCCATCTTTACCCTGGTTAAATATAAAACCACCTTCTTTTATTACTCTTGCAACTAAAGCTCTTTCTTCACTTGCAGTTGTTTCTTCATTAAACAAATCTAAATCATTAGTTTGTGTAGAGTCATTACCCTTTTGTACTGTACTAAATATTTGTTCATTAGTTTTATTACTAAAGTTAATCCACACAGATGTTAATAAGTGATCTGCTAAACTTTTCATAACTCCAGATCTCTCTTTAGTTCTAAGTAACTGTAGTGGTTTTTTATACTTTACACCTTCTACTTGTAATCTATCTTCTAAATACTTTAAAAATGCTCTTACAGAGCTATTCTTATTAGATCTTATAGATCCTATAAATCCTTGCAAGTCACCCCTGTGTTGTTGTGCTGTTTGCAATATGATTGCCATAGCACCCAAAGCTTTTTGTTTTACATAAGGTTGTCTAGATGTTTTCTTTTTAGACTGCGCCTCTTCAGTCTGCATATAAACTCTAGTAAAGTCCATCATCAATGATGATAAACCAGACAACAACTCATCTTTATCTTTATTGTAGATATTAAGTATATTATCACTATAGTCTACTAATTCATTTATATCGGTAATAGCATCTAATCCATGATAGTTTAAACCAAATACTTTTTCATATTCGTCTATAACTACACGCAATTGTTCGCTAGCAAGTCCTTCTATTTGTAAATCAGATAAACCTTCTTTTTTTAATGCATTATTAAAAGTCTCCTCTATTTGAGATAAAGTAGCATCTTTAGAAAGTTTAGATACTTGAGCATTAAATTTATTAAACGCAGAGTTAATACCTCTACGATTCATTACTTTAAATGCAATAGCTTGTGCAAAATTTCTTACACTCATACTATTGTCACCCATTTGTATAGTTGTTGTATCTATATCTTTAGGTTGTATTTTAGCTGCTGCTTTTACTAATTGTGCTCTTTTAAATTTAGCTTGTTTTACAAACTCTCTTCTACTATCTAAATTAGTAGCAGAATCTATTTTCTTTTGTAAATCAATTACTTCTCTATTAAGTTTAGATAACTTTTTAGTATTGTATATTATAGCTTCAGCAAACCTGTTATGCACACCATATTGATATGACAACTGAGTCATACTTTCTACTATTACATTTATAAACTCTTCGTCTTGTAATAAATCAGATGGGTTATCTTTATATCTTTCTGCAAACTCTTTAATTAATTTAGGATTGTTGACAAGCTCGTTATATACATTAGTTGCTAACTCATTTTCAAATACAGATGTATCTGTAAGACTTCTATTAGGCTTGTAGTTCATTCTTCTAGAACTAGTAGCTCTACCTTGTCTTACCTCTTCTGGAGTCATTCTTAACATATCAGAAGTAAGTTTGCCTTTAATTTCTTCTAAAGATAGTCCAGCTAATCCTTCTTTACTTTGTAGTGTTGTAGTGGCTTCTTTTTCTATAGACTTACCTTGTTTGCTTACAATATTCCAAAAACGTTTTATTCTTGATTTACGTTTTTTGTTTTCTTCTGGATTCTCCATTAATCCATCAAATATTTTTCTAGCGTCTTCTCTTGTATTAGGATTGTCAGGATCAGAAATATATGTAGCCCAACCTTCTTCCATTAGTGCCATCTGTTGTTGTGGCTTAACTTCTTTTACAAGTTTGTTTTCTTGTAACATTCTTTTTAACTCAGCGTAGTCTTCTATTTGTTTTGTAACTCCTGTACCTTCATAAGCACCTGCAGTTTCATTAGCTGCTATTTCATCAACTATATCTATAAGAGCTTGCAAGTCTGCTTGTAACTCTGCATAGTAAAAATTATCATCTTTATTAAAAGACCTTTCGTGTAAGTCTTGTGATATTTCTGACAATGTAAGTTCTTGTCCATTATAGGTAAACATTTCTAATTCTGGATACCTACCTTTCATAGCAGCATATTCGTTAGAATTAGCATATTCCTCTATAAACTTTTTTATAAGTGGACTATCTTGATTTGCTCTAAAATAAATGTGTCCTGTATATTCGTGTACAAATAATTCTTGATATAGTTTATTAGGATCTACAAATATTGCTCCAGCTACTTCATATGCAGGAGTAGTACCAAAGTGATTGTACGAAGAGTCTATCACACCCACAGCAATTCCAAGTTTATCTTGTATAAACATTGTGTTTGCTATTCTAGCATTTCTTAATCTAAAGTTGAGGTTTTTAGTTACAGCTTGATTAGCTGATTTATAATTAGACTTTTTACCTTTTTTATCTCTTGGCTTGGGTTTAGACTTTTGACTTGTTTCAGTTTTTGTTTTTGTCTTACTCTTAGTCTTAGTTTCTACTTTTTTTTTACGCGCTTGTCTTACCTCTTCTGCAAATTCAATTGCAATAGTTTTTTCATTTTCAGTAAGTTTATCTGCAGTAACACCACTATCTAATTTTTGCGCAACACTTTCAACTGCAGCGTCAACATCAGTTTTATCTTGTGGTCTAACATTTTCTGGAGCTAAAGTTCCTGTTTTAATTTTAGATGCAACTTTAGATACAGACACATCTTCTGTAGATTGTTGTTTTGTTTCTGTTTTTTCTTCTGCAGCTACTTCTGGTGTTGTTTCTTCAGTAGGAGTTGTTTCAGGTGTTTCTTCTTTTGCACTTACTATTCCTAATCTTTCACCTGTTTTACGAGCTATATCTCCTGCTTTGTCTACTACTCTTTTAACTACAGATGGTTCATCCTCTGTTTGTTCTTCTGTTTTTTCGCTTTCTTTCGACTCTTCTTTTGCTTGTTTTTTTTCTGCTTCTTTTGTAAGTATATCTTCTTTTTGTTCTTGACTTAACTTACTTTTAGGTGCAAATTTTCCTCCAACTTTTTTACCTTCACCTCTTGTATACTTACCTTCAGGTGTAACAGAAACACCTTTTTTAAACTTTCTATTTTCAGTAAGTATTTCTTGCTCTATACCTAAGTTTATTTCACGAGCTTTTGCGCTAGCTTGTTCAAGTTCATTTGCAAGTTCTGAAAGCTCACCTTCTTTCTGTGCTAGTACTTCATTATATCCTTTAGTTCCCTCTGAATCTTTATTAGCATCTTTCCAAGATTGTAATTCTTGCTCACCATACTTTAATGCATTTTTATTTCTTTCTATTAAAGCTAAATTAGAAAAATACTGTTCTTTACCAAACCCTTCTGTTTCTTCTATATATTCTGGTATTCTATTATATAACTCTTCATATGAGTTTATTACGTTAGTATAAAAATCAAATAATTTTTGATCTATAACACCCTTGTCTAATTGTTGCTGTAAATAAGCTGTTAACTCTCCTGTTTCTCTAGATTCTACAGAATGTTTTACTACGTTGTCTACAACTGCCAATCTAGATGTTCTACTATTATCATTTAACAAATCAAGATTTTGTTCTAAAATCTCACGTTGTCTGTCCATAGCAAGTTGTTGCTTTGCAGTATCATTTATAATAGATGAGAATCCACCACCTAATATACCTGTAGCACCAGCTACATATTTTGTTCTATTGTTTTCAGGACTATTATAATATTCAGCATAACCTGAACTCAGGTATAAATAATCTCCATCATATTTAAATGGTATTCCTTGAGCTTTTGCTAATTGTCTTTTTTGCACCCAATCTTGATAAGTTTCTTGGAATGATTCCTCTACAGCTTCTAATCCTGCTTTACTTATTCCAGAGGTAATTCTACTTTGCAATATACCAGATACTGTTTTACCAAAAGTATTTTTAGGCATTTTATTGACTAATCCTCTAACAGGAGCTAATCTAACTCCACCAAAAGTTAATCCCCATGATATACCATTTATACCTGCCCATGCAAAATTATTTCCAAATACATTAGCGGCAGCTACAGAAGATTCATTTTCTGTTAAACCTACTTGTAATCCTTGTCTATATGTTTGTCCTGCTATTGTAGCTCCATCTACCATAGTTGTACCAATACCACCACCAAGAAAAGCAGACAATGCTTTACCACTTCTTGATAATACAAAATCTTCTGCACCCTCTATTCCAACGTTAATAATAGAACTACCAATAAAACTACCTTTTGTTCTTGTTACAACACCGACAGTATCATCTAAAAAACCTCTTGATGCTTTTGTATATTTTGGTAAATATTTTAATAATCCTTTGCTAGCAAGCTTAGTTCCTATTACACCAGGAGTAAGCATAGATAAAAAATTTGGTACTTGTTGAGCTACGTCACCTGTCCAAAAAGTAGGATTAAACATATCATTTATACCTATCGTTTCTAATTCTTTTGGTATATAAGTATTCTTATACTCATTCATAGTCTTATCACCATGCTTTGTTAAGAATGTTCCTACTGTTTCAAATGGTTCAAATGTTTCTCCTGTGTCAGGAGTTATTGCATGTAGAAAATTAAATATATCCCCTACCATACCTACTACTTGTCCACTACCTGCTATAAGTGATCTTTGTAATCTAGAAACTTCAGATCTTGCAATGTCTTCAGTTCTTGTCATAGATTGTTTTAAAAATCTATTTTGATCTATTGCTCCTTGTACATTAGGATCTTCAGGTATAATCATTTCTGGAGTTTGAAATCCAGACCCTCTACCTGAAGTTCTAAATGATGTTCTTTGTTGTAATGCAGATGCAGATATATCTCCTTGTGTTAAAGTAAAGTCTTTTCCAGGATTAGCATCCATAGGCCCACCCATATCATAATTATCTACATTTTCTTTTAAATTTTCTTGTGCTTGTTGATAACCACCTCTAGCTCCTTTAACTTGTGATTGAAAGAACTCATTTAAATTAAATCCCATATTATAATCCTTTTAAATCTCTTAATGCAATAGTTAATTGTTTCATATCTTTTATCATATCATCTGAATAAAAAGAAGTAAAACCTTTAAGAATGTCTTGCGTTTTCATTGATTGATACATAGAAAGTTTTGCTTTATTTTGTGACATCATACCTCCTATACCTTGTATTTTATTAAAAGCATCTTGAGCTATTTTTGTTCCTTTATCGTCACTTATTTTGCTGTACTTACCATTAGCATCCTTAAAGTATTGCGAAGATACAAGAATTTCTGCTAATAATAAACTTTGGTTTTCTTTACCTTTTATTTCAGGTATATTAACTGATTTAGCATAAAATTGTAATGGTTGGCCAAAAGTATTTTGTATGTTATTTACTGTTTCAGGATTATCTCCAAACATATTATTTACAAATGTTTGTGCTTTTTGCACATTAGCAACAGTTCTATCTGCTTTTAATTTTTGAGCTTCTATGCTATAGTTATATCCTTTTGATCCTTGTATACCTTCTTTAATAACTCTATCAAATTCACCTCGTTCTGCTGAATATGCAGTTTTTATTTTTTCAACCGCACTATCATTAAAATTTAATTCAATTAAATAACCATCTGAAAATGTTAGATCTTGATCTCTACCATAAGCTAGATGTACAGGTTCTACAGTACCAGCTAAACTATCAGACCCATCAAAATCAAATTTTTTCATATATTCTTTAAAGTCACCATCTCCTTTGTCTTCAAAATCTAACATTAATTCATACTCACCATTACCCATATTAACTTTATATCCTAGAACTATTTTGTCTATAGTAAAATCTTTAAATGCATCTAATTCAGTTGTTGAAGCATAAGTTAATGCACCAGCAACAAATCCTCCAGCTCCAGTAAATACTGCTCCAGGACCTGTAACAGAACCAACTCCTGCACCAGCTAATCCAAATCCAACTGCAGTAGTTAAACCATCAACTGCATCAAACACTTCATTGCCACCCAATAAAGTACCACTATCTGCATGGTAAACATTTCCGTGTTTTAAAAAATTATAATTATCTAAAACTAATTGTCCATTATTTAATCCAAATTCAGAACCCATTTCAGCTTCGTATCCAGGCAAAGCAGATTCTAATATATTTTTCATATCAGCGCTATTGTCATATAAAACACCACCTGTAACTATTCTTTTACCCTTACCTCTTAAAGGACCTAAATTTTCGTATGGTAACTTTGTCTGTCTTGCACTAGATATTGTTTGTAATTGTTTTACATATCCATCAGAAATTGTGTTAACACCTTTAACTATAGATTTGTAATCTTCATTAGCATATATTTTATATGATTCTTTATTTAACTCATCTGCTACTTGTACTATTATATCACCTTTACCATATTTAAGATCTCCACTAACATAATCAGGACTTTGTGGATTTATCATTCCACTTGTAACATGATTGTTTTTTACAAATTCTATAGCAGCATCATATCCTGGACCTCTACCTAAAGCTAAATCTCTATTAATCATTTCCATTTCATCTTTATTATAACCTTCTAAAGACATATTATGACTTATTTCTTTACTAGCTACTTCTAAAATATCTTCTGGACTAGCGCCATAATTACCACCTATACTTGCAAATTTTTCTTCTAAAGCCGTACTTGGATCTTTTAATTCATAAAATGTTGGCAGTCTAGATAAAGTTGGTTTAGAATCTGTAGGTCCATCTTGCTGCCATTCTTCCAAAGCTAAAGAGTAAGCCTTTGGTATTAAATGTGATTTATTATTTTTTTGTAAATCTATAATTTTAGAAAACTGTTTTTTATTATGATTTAACTCTTGATACAAACCTTGTAAGTCATCATTAAAAAATATATTTCTAATTTTATCTGCTCCACTAACTCCACTTGCATCTATACTATTAGAGTAAGTCATAAAATCGCCATTATAGTTATTTTTTATGTCTTCTATAACTCTTTCATAGCCACCACCTAATATAGTATCTAATCTTTTTTTATCGTAAGGTCTAACAGCTGCTGCATTGGCAGTTGCTACAGTTTGCTCATAATTATCTCTTACAGCACCACTGAGTTCATTATTAGCTTGCTGTCTTTGTGCTTGCATTTGCAAAGCTTGAGAAGCCATATTGAAGTTTTGCTGTCTTTGATTATAGGCGTCACCTGAAAACAGTGACTGTCCCATCATATTTATTGCTGCGTCTTTTTGTTCGGCCATACTACTATTATATTATTCGTTTCCATCTGTTGGTTCATTTGGATCTGTTTGTTCAATGTTATCATCTACTGTTTGATCTGTATTAAGATCATTTACAAGACCACTTGTTCCAGATATTTGAGTTGCTAAAATACTCATTTGATCCATTAAAGGCTTATAATCTTGTCCAAATCTAATATTATCAAACACATGTTTAAATGCTGAAGACGCTGTATTTTGGAACATAGCTTTATCTGCTAATTCCTGATTATATTCTCTTGATTTTGTAAACAAATCTTTTTCTCTATTTTGTGTTGCTTCAAACTCTAAAAGTTTACCGTAAGAATCTCTATTTTGTCTTCTAGCTTCATCTTCTAAAGCTGCAGTTTTTAATAAAGATGTTTGTCTATTATAGTCTAAAGCACCAGTACCTGCTAAAAACTTAGCTCTATCTCCACCTGTACCTACTCTAAGGTTTTGTATACCTTTTTCATAAGTTTCATCTATACCTTGTTCAATAGTTCTTCTTTCAGCATAAGACAATCCACTTTCAGATAATGCTTTTTGTTGCTGTGAATACATTTTAAAGGCACTTGTCATACCATTAAGCTCTGGAACAGAAACCTCTTGCAATCCTTTTTTAGCAGCTTTAGCGCCCATAAAACCTGCTACTAATGAAGATATACCTCCAGATGATTTAAGTAAAGCTGCCGCGTCTTTTAAAGCTAATGCTGCTCCTTTACCATCACCCTTATTATATTTTTGAAATATTTGTTCAAATATACTTTCTTTATTAGCATTAGTCCATTTGCTTTTTACCTTTTCTTTATCTTCATCAGATAAAGTTGTTTGATCAAGTCTAGTGTTTAATTCTCCTTCTTCTAATCCATCTAAATCACTTCTTCTTAATCCTATAGTGTTTGCATTAAGTTCTTGCTGTTTCTCTTCCTCTAATGCAATTCTATTATCTCTTTGAGATACAACATCAGACATTAATTTAACTTCGTCTTGAGCGCCATCTACACCTGGAACAATTATTTGTTCTTCTCCTAAGTTATTAGTACTTATTCTTGCATCTGAACCATATAATTCTTGTACTTCATCTAGCGTTAAAGAACTAGAAGGTAGTTCACTTACACTTTCTCCTTCTACTTCTATTTGTGCATTACCTATAAACTCTACATTTCCATTTTCATCAACTGTGTAATCTTTACCATCTACGGTAAATACTTCTCCTTCTTCAGTACCTTCTGGTGCTTTTGGAAGTTCTGTAGTTTGTTCTTCTTCTTGTTCACTATCATCAGTACTATCTTCTGTAGTTTCTCCTGTAGTTTGTTCACTGCCATCAGTACTAACTTCTGCACCTTCTCTTGTAGTTATATTTTCTTCTCCTTCTTCTCTTTGGTCTCTTCTTTCTTCTCTTTCCGTAATAGGACTTACAACTTCTTCACCGTCTTGATTTAATACGTTTGGTTGTTCTAAAGTATTTGTTTGTCCAGTTTCCGTTCTAGTATTTCTTTGTTCAGTTTCTGTTTCATTTATTTCTTCTGTAGAACGTTCTTCAGGATCTTGATCCGATTGTACATCTTCTCTAGTTTCCAGGTTGTAATCTATTCCTTCTTCATCTACACGTTCTCTTGGCGCTATATAATTAGGTGTATCTTGTTTAACAGCATTACGATCAACTTCTCGAAAGACGCCATTTTTATCTGTATATGATATTCTTTGTTGTCCATTTGCTTCACTTAATTTAGCAGTTGGTCCATATACACGTTCAGCTTCATCTTGAGTAACTATATATTCTGAACCTTCTACATCATTTTCATCTACAATCTCATTAGACATTCCTTCACTTTCAACTCTTTCCGTAACAGGACTTTCAACTACTTCACCTTCTAACGAATATGTTTCTTCTGGACCTAATACGCTTGGCTGTGGCGTAACATTTGTTTGTCCAGTTTCTGTTCGCTCACGCTCTAATACTTCTGATGTTTCATCAGCACCTACTGTTCCTCCTTGAGCTAATATATCTGTTTCTTCTTGTATATTTAAATCTACTGTTTCTTTAAGATCTGTAATTACGTTTCCATTTCCAAAATCTACAACAATATTGTCTCCATCTATTTTAACACTTTCTGCGCCATCATAATATTCTTCATATTGTTCTTGTGTAATAGGAGTAGTTTGATATGAAGCAAGTACATTATCATAATCAGTTGAAGATACAGTAATTTTTGGACCCATTACAGCATCACCTTCATCAGGATTAAAAAGTTTTTTACGCATTTTCGTTGGATCTTCGTATTTATTTAATTTTTTAGAAGACCATCCATCATACTTTTTTTTATACTGAAAATTAAACTCGGCAGCTACATTACCGTCTGTTTGAACAGCTTCTAATAAATCTTGTGCACTATCATAGCCCATTTCAGTAGCTATATCTCCAAATCTTTCTCGAGCTTGTGTTGGATTTAAAGCTCCTAAAGTTCTTCCATTACCTTTTATTCCTGGTGTTAACTGTATTAATCCAAATCCTCCAGCAAAACTTTCAGTTTGATTTGCCGCATACATTACTCCTAATCTTTCATCGTTTGTTAAAGAATTATAATCAGCGTCTGTTTTTACAGGCGGTCCTTCTTTCCATTTATCAAAGTTCTTATTTATAGAGTAATACCATTTTTTTCCAGCACTATCATATTTTTTAGCTTTAAGTTTTTCTGCGGTACTAGGAGCAACTTCTCTAAGAGATTCATCGTTTAACCCAGTTTCTATATGCATGTTAATCATTAAAGACCTAACCGCTTTATCAGATATACCTGGATATATTTTTCTTATTTTTTTTTCTAATTTTTTTCTGTCAATTGCTGCCATTATGCTGAGTATGTATTTTTAAGACCTGCGTCTTGTTGTTGTTTATTTTGATCTGCTAAAAATCTTTGTCTACGAGCAGCATAGTTATCAAAAGAATCTCTGTATTGATTAAATGTTTCATTTTGAATTTCTTTTTCTTTTTCAAGTTTTCTAGCTTCATCTCTTTTCTTTTTAGCTCTAAGCAAAGTAAAAGCTGCTGCTGCAATACCTATTACAGGAATAGCTGATAATAATGCAGTTGATCCTGCTGCACCAAATATACCTGCTTTTGCAGCATAACCAGCAAGTGCTACACCAGTACCACCACCTTGCAATCCTGTACCAACAGTTTCACCAACATTTAATGTAGTAGCATCTTTATCATCTGAAATCATTTTTAACGCAGTACCAGCTAATGCTGTAACGCTACCAGACTTTGCTGCTGCCGCACCACCAGCTTGTCCTGATAGATTATTTAAAAAGGTACCTGTGCTTGTTGATGCTACAGGAACAGTATTAGCCATTTCTGATCCTTGTGTAAGTGTTGCAGGATCTACTCCAGCTTCTGCTGCTGAAGTCATAGAATCAAATGCTTGACCGCTTTCTGTATATAATTGATCAGACTGAAATATTTGATTTGTTGTTTGATTCTGAAATGCAGTTGCTTCAGCTGTAGGTACTTCTTTAAACATAACTCTACCTCCTACTTCTGTTTGTGCAAATCCAGAAGTACCTTCGGTTGCATATGGATTAGCAAAAGGGTTTTCTATTCCTAAATTTTCTAATATTTTTTTACCTTGCGACTGTATAGATATTCCCGTTTGTATTGCAGACGATGGATCCATTCCTGTTTGCAAAGGATCTATATTCTCCATTATCATNTCACTAGTAGGTTCATTTAATGTGCCTGTATATGGAGAACTAACATTAGGATTCTCTTTATCCATGCTCACATCACCACTATCTACATAGTCTGAATATACGTTTCTATAATCTATAGCCATTTTAATTATATGATTTTCTAAATTTTGAGCTTATTGCAAAGATATTAAATTTTTCTTCCATAGCCGAATATAGTTTTGTTGTAAGAAAAGTTCCTGTCATTCTAGACTTTTCAAACTCATATAAAGTGTCAGTACTATTGGTTATGTCTGGAATGTTAGTTCTTAATGGAAATCTTAATATTCCTTCTCTATATTTATGATTATTACCTGTTCTTGTTTCAAAAGCATAAACACCTAATTTGGAATTGTCTGTAGTAAAAGTAGCTTTATAAAATAAAGATCCAAAAGAACTTGAATCATCTTGTTCAACAATACCATCAACGCTTACTCTATTTTGATAGTGATATACGTTTCCTAAATCAACTGTTTCTAGTTTCTTAGATGTAACGTAAATTTTTAAATTATCAAACTTTTTATTTACAGTAGAAAAATCATTAATTGCAAAATCTAAAATAGAAGTTTGTATTATTTTTGAACTTGAATTTATTTCTCTTAAATCATTACCATTAGCATCATACTGTAATTCTTCTGAAGGATTATTTATGCCAGTGTTTGTAGTATACATTCTATCTCCATAAAACCAATTTGGTATATCACCTGCTCCATACTTCCATAATTGTAAAGCACCCATTTTAATTGTGTTAGACTTCCAAACTCCAGCTGTTTCAGCTGTTGTCATGTTAACATCAGCGTAATCTGGATGTCCTACATAATAAATATTTGTACCATTTACTCTATCAGGATAGCCTACACAAGAAACATTCCAAATATTAAAAGCAAATCTATTTTTTGTAGTATAAATATATCCTTGATGATTTATATAATGTGGAGGACAAAAATCAGAAAAAGATGTAAAGACATCTAATTCTTCATTATATATAACAGTATTGTTAATTCTCCATCTATCAGCATATCCACCACTATGAGTTGGCATCCAAGGATTTATACCTAAAGTAGGAACAGTTCCTGTGTAAACTCCATCTCCATCAGGATAATCTGATCTATCTGTGGGATCAACCCTAAGTCCATCTAATATTGTATAAAAAACTCTTCTTGTTTTATAATCAAAAGTTCCGTGTATACCAATAAAATTTAAAGGCATATCATTTCTTTTAACTCTACCATTAATATCTGCATGATAATTGTCAAAAGCTTTTAGTCTACCTTTATTTATATAACTTGATAATTTCGACTTTATACCTTTTTCATCACTTAAAACTCTTAATCCTTTTTTATCTATAAACTGTATAATTTTTTCATTATCTACATCAAAAAAGTATAAAGCTAAATTACTGTTTATTAAACTTCTTGTATGTCTTGACCCATAAACATTAGATATATATTGTTCCGTTTCTAAAGTTTGACCTTGACCCGTAAATAGCTGTGTGCTTGTAGTGGCATCATTAATAAATGTTCTAGGATTAATTAATAATTTACCAAATGCTTTTTCCTGTGTAAAATAAATTTCATTATTATGATTTATTAAACCTGTAATCTCACCATAAGCACCTTCAACATCGTGAAAATTTAAATATGGAAAAGTTCTAAAAGCATCATAAGGTTCACCTCTTAATTTTGTTTGAGAGTATGATATTTGATATGGTAATTCTAAAGAAGCACAATCTGTTTCTCTTACAGACACAAATCTTTTTAAACTTTTTTCTTGTGAATACACAGGATTATACAACCAATCATTACTTACGTATTCTGACTGTTGATCAAATCCAACTTCTGTATCATTGTTAGCTAAATGAAATCCACTTCTTAGTGCAGTATTTACATATGACTCTACAGGAAATATTTCAAATGATGATCTAGAAAATCTTGGATAAGGACTTGTAGTAGCTTGATGTGAATACAATGTAACAAAAGTATCACCTCCAAAAACTATTGATGTATGTCCTACTCTATCTTCTATAATAGGATGAAAATTACCAGCAGCTATATACCTTGTATTTTCAATAGCATCTTTTCTATTACCTCCATATTGTGCAGGATTATCTCTTACTATATTAGCTAAAACACAATATGGTATTTTTTTATGTTTTCTAGCCATTTGGCTTTTCGAACCATTGCTTGTATGATAATTTTGATCAACTAATACTCTAGCTAAATCAGGTGCACCTTGAAATTGATCATCTTCTGTTTCTCTATTTGAATAATTAAAATTACCCTGAAACAGAGGATTGACTGATGCTTTACTTATATTTAAAAGTATTCCTCTTGTTCCTCTACTTATTTGACTATATGTTTGTGAGTATCTATTGCTTTCTCCCATGAAACGATAAGCCGATCCGCCTACTAAACCATTAGTATTAGCATTACTAGATTTTGCACTTTGATTTACAGTAAAGTTTGCTCCATCTAAATATGGTGCAACAGGTCCTTCACCCCATGCTGCACTACCATCTGATAAATGAGCAAATGTTAATGAATGATTAGTAAAACCACCTGAATTACCTCCTGTAGGCCAACTTCCACTATTTTGTGTTTCAAAAAAAGATGAATCAACTATTTCGCCATCATACAATTGTTTACCACTAGCTAATCTAAAATAGTTACCATTATAGTATTGAGCTGTCATTTTTCGAATGCTTGCAGAACCTACATTTATTACTTGTGACCAAGGACTAGTTTGATCTGAAGGAGTAACACCACCATCTACACCATAATTTGTAGGTATATTAAAACTATTTAAAGTTTTATGGTCAGACCTAGTTACATAAAGTTTATCAACATTAAAATAACTATTATTACCATCACCACCAGTAACCCAATCTGATATATAATGATGAAAATATGTATCATACACAGACCACTGTCCTGAAACTACGGTAGCTCTTTCTGCATTATCTTGTCTTTTAATGCTACTATAATAGTCCCCTCTATCATTTGTTGCCATCCAACCACCATATTGCCAAAACTCTGATGCTTGATCTATATTAGCTTCTGGTGTAGCATAATTAATCATATATCCTGTACGAACTGCACCACTTACACCACCATAATCGTAGAAACCTAATATTTCAGAACTAATTTGTGTTCTTACTTTATCTCTTAATTTCATTGTAGAAACTATGCTTATATGGTCTTGTGAAGTAAATCTATAAGGACGTAATCCAAATGCTGAATCAGGAGAATACATTACCCAACAGGTTAAAGACATGTGTCTTGTAGAATAAGTTGAAGTTCCGTTAGTATATATTCCAAATTGATCTTGTCCAAAAAATCTTGAATTAGTTTGATAATCACTACCGCCTTGAGAAAAATAACCATCTGCATCTTTCATTACAAGTAATTGTAATGCAGCACTATCATCAATACTAGCATAATTTTGAGCATTACCTCCAGGCCACAAAGCATTAGTATAATAATTTAATCCTAAATGACCTCCCACAAATAAATCATATTCAGGCCAAAACATATTACCTCCGTTTGTTGTTCCTGTTGCAGTACCTGTTACTGCTGTAGGACCTCCTAATGCTGTAGATTGATTTGAAGCAATAGAATATGGTAATTGTATCATACTATAAAAAGGACTGGCATGACTTGAATCATCTGTAGTTGACTGATCAGATCCATCTTGAGCTAATGTTTTTCCATAATAAACAGTTTGTTTTAATACGCCTTGCTGTAATACACTTCTGTCTGAATCTTTTCTTTGTGCTCTTACTACTTGAAACCCAGATATTTTTTCTCTAACATGATCTGGTATTTTAAATTCAAAGATTAAACCTAAATCAAAATTCCAAATATGAGATTGTCCAGGCGTTGACCAAAAATTAGTTTTAGGCCCATAATTTGAACTTCCAGTATTAATATCTTCATCTGGCTTACAATATTTATTTGCAACACCAGGAATTGGCATAGATGCATCTATAGATACTCTAAAATCTTTTGCGAAACTATCTATTTTATATAAATCATCTCTTGTACTTGTATCCCAAGAACCTACACCATAATTACCAAAATCTCTTTGCCAATATGTATCGTGATGATATGGCATTTGTATATCTCCTATATATAATACATTACCTGGATTACCAGCTTTATCATATACTAATACACCAAATCTATATGTTTCTCCTCTTTGATACCCCCTATTATTACCTACAACACCAGGATCTTTTTCGCCACCTACATTACTTAATACTGCTTTATATAATCCATCACCATTAGCTTGATTTACATCTGTATATGCTTCTGTGTAATAATCTCCATAACCACCACTACCACTACCATACGACATTAATGTTGTTCTACCTCTAGGACCTGTAGTATCTGATGATTTTTTTGATAAATTAAACGAAACTCTACATCCACCTAACTCGTTTCCACTAGTTCCTGAAACACTAAATCCATATGACATTGCTCCCAATACAGGACCATCTGTCATTAAAGGCATATACCTATGTGCACCTCTATGCGCCAAATAAGTATGATTAAAAGTCATTTTTTCATAAGAACCATTTGTAAATAATTCTATAACATTATCAGGATCATATGTTCCTTCTGCATGATAATAATCTTTTACTAAAGGATCAATAGTAGTTAACACACCATAATCTGGATCTGCATTACTAAAATTTAACAAAGAAGACCTACGAACTTTTACATTCCATTCTTTATCTGATACTATATTTGTAATACTTCTTAAATTAGCAGCAAATAATATATTATCTTTTATTGCAATATCTTTACATACATCCCAAGTATTAGAAGGTATTAGAACTTCTGCTAAACCATTAGATACTGGAGGTCCTGTTACTGAATGAAAGCATGTTATATCTTCTCCCGCTCCTGTACCACTTATAGGTATAGTTCCTACTTCATGAACTGTAGGAGCTATTTCTAAATCTTGCCAATATACAGCATATATTTCTGCAAAATCATATCTTTGATCTACATCATTTATTTTTATTTGTAATCCAGTTCCAGTAATTACACCTGAAGCAGATCCATATGTTCCTATGTAACTACCTGCGTGTTCAGAAACATAATACACGTTACTTAATGGAGATACACCAGAAACAGAACCTTCATCTGTAACATATTTATAAAAATATGAATAACATCCTGATAGTAATCCGCCTGATATTTGTGCATCTAAAATAGGTTGAGAAAATCTTGACTGTGGTTTTACGTCTAATTCATTAATAAACAAATTAGGTAAATCTGCTTTTAAAGAAAAAGACCTTAAAGAGTTCATATTGTCTGTCCAATATACTCTTGTTATGCATTCATTTTCTACTATACCAGCTACAGAACAACTTACTAATGGATCCATTTTTAAATTTGGAACCTCACCTACATTATCATAACAAACTCGTAAATCAGTAGATGTACGAAAATTACCTTTGGGAGTAAATTCTAATAATAAAAATTGTGTCCTAAAGTCTTTATCGTTAACAGAATCACTAAATATACCACATATAATAAGTAGTAATTGATTTTTAAATGAATAATGACCTACTATATTACCAGCAAAATCTAAAGGACTATCAGTAATACCGTCTTTCGATTCACTAAAATATTCTATAGCCGTTGGGTCATATTCATAATTAGGATATAATGCAGCTAAATCTACAGCTAATTTATTACCATCCTCATTTTCTATTGTAAGAGAATTACCACTTGTATTTATAAGTTTTATGTTTCTCGCGTCTCTATATGTTGACTTAGGTTGTAATCTAGGATCAACATCAGAAACCATACCTTTAAAAAAACCAGAAGGTTGGCTTTGTTTTATTTTTGCTTGAGGTTGTTTTTTTGCCATTAGTATTGTGTAAGACCATCATATAATCTTGGTCTAGTTTTAGAATTAAATACTTTACCTATTTTTAACAACTCTGATGAGTTAGGCATATTATCATTACCTCTAGCTTGACCACATAGCCAATACCATCTTTTTTCTAAATCTTTAACAATGTATTGTGGTGCTTTTGCAGAATAGTAATCTATCAATTTAAACTTCCACATAATATATGTAGCTATAGCTTCTTCATGTCCTTGTTTTATCATTGGATAACCTTCTTCTGACATTGGTACAGAAAGATAAGTTATAACTAAATCTGCAGTATTACTTATGTTAGTAAAATTTAATCTATTACCATTAACATAGTATCTATTTGAACCCTCAGAAACTTTAGATTTAAACTGCGCACTTGTAGGAAATATAATGCTTCCTCCTTGTCTTACAGATATAAGTTTTACCATATTGTCTGGTAGTCTTACCTGCTTATTATGTATTCTTTCTTTACCTCCTGTAAAAAACTTTGTTATTTCTGCGTTTCCAGAAGTATTTAAATTTACATTATTACCTTCATCTCCAGTTCTTCCGTATGTTAATGTAAGTATTTTAGTAGTACTATCCCATGCAGGACTAACACCTTTTATATTCTCAAAAAATGATGTCGATACTTTAGTTACAGCATTAGCCATAGTTAAATCTAAAGTTGCAGCTACTGGTATTATATAGTCTTGATCTCCTAAACTTACTGCAGACGCTAAATCTCTAAAATAAAATCTTGTACCACCTATTTCAATAAAATCTTTTTCAACAGGATTATTTGCAAATTTTATTTCTGCAGTTGCAGCTACAGGAGTATCTAATTGATATGTAATTTCTGTTTCTAAAAATGTATCTAAACTACCTATATATTGCTCTGCTTCGAAAGCCCATTCAGCCCACGTATCTATATGTTCTGTATATTCATTTAATCCTAGATTTCTAGAAACATTATTAAATACTCTATTAACAGGTGTGTGCATAATTTATTATTTTATGTAGAAGCTATAAACACTTCTAATTGATGTCCAGCAATTCCTTTTACTTTCAAAGCTGTTGCATTATCTAAAGTACTACCTCCATTACCACCTTCTACAGTAGTTCCAGTATACATAATACTTGTAGCAGCAGCTACTGATGTATAACCAGCGTCAGAGTCTTCGTCATCTAAACCTACTTGCAGAGCTGCTGTTCCATCTAAATTAGTTACTCTTATATATTTAACAGAAGCTCTTTTAAAAGTACCTACAGACTCTCCTGCTCCAAATGTAGCAACTTCAGTTAAATTTGTGTTTTCTAATTTTAGAACACGTTTTGATACATTAGCTATTGATGCAAATGTATGAGTCATTGTTTGTGCAAAATTTCTTGCATCTGCTGTAACATCATGTCCAACTGCTAAAGATTCTGTTATAGTTACCGTGAGTGCGGCTGCGTTTACGTCTGTATCTGCCATTTTAAATGTTTTTAATTATTTCTTTAACTTTTGTTAAAGGCATTATTTTACAATTTCTATATTTATGTGGTCTTACCCAAACTATTTTATAATAATAATCATCAAGTATTGGAACCTTATAAATTACTTTTTCTCCTTTTTTATTAGACTTGTTTATATCTATTCTATAATGAAAAGCTCTTTTATGCTCTTTTTTATCCAAATATATATAACCCATTTTATTTGGTAAATGTACCAGGTCTAATCTCTGTATTACATCTCTAAACAATATTTCAAAAAACCTTTTTACTATTTTGTAAAACCTAGTATAAGGTAATTTTTTACTACTACTATCGTGTACGTTTTTGACGGTTAGGTACTTGTCCTTGTACCGCCTGCTGTACATTTGTGCTATCTCTTTCGTCATCAATTGTATCTTCTTTTGACTGCATTACAACGCCCATCTCTTGTGTAAGTATTCTTTTATTTAACTCACTTATTAAAACATCTGGCATTGGATATTTTGTATCATCATTAATCCAACTATCATTGTCTGTTGGATTTGCATATAAAGCGTCAGCATAAAATCTATATTTTATTGGAGTATCATAACTTTCTCCAACAGCTTCTCTATAAACAGATTTTAAATTGCCAACTATTAATTTATCTTCATTTCCAGATATTAATATTGAAGCTGCAGGACTTTTTGATGTAAATCTATTATACTTTTTATTTCTCCATTCATTAATACTAACAATTGGTAAATCAATGCTATTATGATTTCTTCTAACTCTTAAATTTTTAATACCGTATCCGTCTACATGCAAAAGATTTGGAAGATTTATAACTGCTATACCATAGTCACCACTTTCTTCATAAGTGTGTTGATTTTTAAAATCTCTACCATAATAATCTTCATTGTATACTACCTCAGAATCTGCTCCAGATAAATTTATTGTTCTTTCTGAAAATATAATAAATTCTAAAGAATCTTCAACTTGTGTCGTTACATAATCTGCCCAAGTTTTACTTATAAGCACATTATAATCTTTTTCATATCCTAATAATATTTCTTGAAAAAAATGTGTATTCACACCTCTACCGCCCATGCTTTCTTCTTTTATAAGCATAGCTCTGTAATAGTGTATCCAAAATTTTATTTGTCTTATACCTACAGATTCTTCTGAAGTAGTAGTACTACCTCCATAAGCAAGGTTTTTAATATTATATGCTATTTCATTTAATGTAGCCATACTGCAAAATTAAGATAAATTATTCTATAAACAAAGATAGGCCGTCATGTATAAACAATCAGACCTATCAATGCGCAGGGAGCAAAAAGCTCGTTATGTTGATTTGCTCTGCTGTGCCTCAATAAATTGATTTTGATAATTATCACTTTCAATATTACTAGTCATCAATCTAACTGCATTTTGTACTATTTCGTGACATATATGTATAGGCCAACCCCAAGCTTGCGCTCCTACTGGACTATTACTATAAGTTATTAAATCCGAAGTAGTATCTCTATTTTGTTGAAAAGTTAAAGAACCTATTTGACAATTAGCAGTTCCCCACGAAGCAGGATCACTAGGTATATCTGCAAAATCCATATCACCATTAGTAACATTACAAGCTAAAGGAAACGTTATAGCTCTAAGTTTACATTGTCCAATGTTTGCAGGATAATCAGCATCACTAGACCTCCATCCTAATAATGTTTTTCCATCTGCAAGTTCAACAGGTAATACTTTAAAAAAAGGACCTTGTAAATAATATTTTACATTATTGTCGTCAGCTTTATTAAATGGATCTCTATTAACATCATTAGATAATGTTCCCACCTCATTTGATTTAGCCTTAGATGCTTCTACAAAATTTCCATAGTTTCCATCTACATCTACATATCTAACTTGTAAATGTATTAATCGTGCTATAGGGAAACGAGATAAACTTCTATCTGTATTAACTGGCACACCATAAGTTGTAGATCCAGCAAGATTTACAGGCCCTCTATAAGGAACAGTTTGTGCTCCATAGCTAGCATTATGAAAATACATTAAATTTGTATACTCAAACTCTGTAGTTTCTTCTCTCACTAACTTTCCTATTACTGCAGATATTTCAGGATTAGCATCATACTGATCCATTGCTTTTTCAAACCAGTCATAAAGAGCTATATTTAAAAATTTATCCTTTTCTTCAGATACAAAATAGGGTTGGTCTGCTTTATCTAAAAGCAAGTCCATATGTTCGTGAGCTTCAGCAAATGTCATTATTCAGTTACTTTAGATTTTTTATTTACTTTATCTGTTGCATTACCCCTTAGTTCATTTTTCATAAGAGCATATACATCTTTATTATCTTTTAACCACTCTATAGCAGCATCATCAGTCAATCCTATACTATTAGAACCATATTTCCAAACTCCATTAATATAAGATATAAGTTTCTTTTCTTCTGCTTTTTTTAAGAAAACATAAAAGTCTTTATCTTTATTATTATAGGTTTGTACGAATTTTTCAGGATTCTTGTTTGCATATTGCAATACCTTTGCTTTAGTAACAATATCATCAAAGTGTATAGATATACCAATAAGTCTTGCCATATCATCATACTCTGATGGTGTCATACTTGTAGCAAGCGTAACTGCTTCTGCTGATGCAATAGCTGCTGCTGCATTTTCTTCTTCGTTCTTTCTAGTATCAACAAAAGTAAATCCACCTCTTTTAATTAATGGATGATCTTTTAAAAATTGATACACTGTGTTGTCGTGTTCATTATCTAAATCAAACGCTCTCATTGATTGTGTAAGCTCCCATTTATCTAATGGTTGTCCATCTGGATCAATAAGCTTTACTGTTTTACCTTGTTTGTTTTTATATGCAGCAAAAGATGCATAGTTAAACTTCTTTAAATTCTTTGCTTTAATGTAAACTAAATGTGCCATTTTTTTTGATTTTAAAATTAATTACTCTCCTGTATTACGCTTCTCCGAAAATACTTTTTTCTTTCCACTTTCGTCAGTAGAAATGTATTTTTTTTGGTAACCACGTTTTCCCCAATTTAACCCTGGAGTAAGGTTTATTCCCGCATTAAAGTGCGGTGTCTTTTTATCTTCTTGTGGTATCTCTCTAACATCCACAAGCTTTCCATCTATTAATTTGTATACTGCCATATTTATAAAAATTAGTGAGGGGTTACTCAAAATTTCACCCCTCTCTAATTAAAAATTATTAACTAAAAGTTATGTGAGCTTTATCAGCAGCAAGTGAGAATACATAATAGCTTGTGCCATCACATATTAAACTTACACGATCTCCTTTAGTAGCACCACTAATGAAAGTGATTACATCTACACCAGTACCTTCTGTTACTGTTTGTGCAGCGCCATCTTCACCATCAATACCATGACCGTGAATGTTGTTACCATCAGTATCAAGAACTATAATAGTTACAGCGTTAGCAGCAACAGTTCCTAGGATAAATGTTGCAAACCAACCAGCTTCTGCCTCTGTAGCGGCTGGTAAGGTAATTGCGTATGCACTAGCCTGGTTAATCATAAAGACTTTACCTGAGTCTTTTACATTTAACGTTTTAGCAGCAGCAATATCTTCAACTCTGTGTTTGAAGCTAGCGAAGTTTACTACAGGATCTAGTCCTGGTACTACGATATTTCTATCGGGATTTATATAATTTGCCATTTTTTTTTACAATTATAAGATTAAATATTCAGTTAAGTTATGCAGTTAATGCAATAGCTCCACAAGTAGTAATATGCGTACTAGCATATACACCATCAGTGTCGTCAGCAATAATAACTACAGGACCACGACCATGAGCTATAGCTCTCGCTATATCTTTAATGCAATTAAGTTCTGATCCTCCTGTAACGTTAAGTGTTACTGTAGCGGTTTTTGCTGAACCATCAGTTACACCACCATTAGCAAACGTCATTAAAATAGTACCATCACCATTTTGGTCAATCATAGCAATATTTTCCGCTGGAAATGCTGTTGCATCATCAGATGCAGTATCGAAATATAAAAATTTTTTAGACATTTTTGTAATGCCTCCTACTTTACTCAGAGGACTTTTATTAAGTTAAAGCTTAAAGAGGGAGGCGTCTAAACCTCCCTGTGTAAGCCGATTAAGTTAATTATGCTACAGATAAGATTCCGCAAGATAATGGATTTCTTACAACGATTCCAGACTCAGCTAATACGTGACACTCGAACTTGTCATCAGCGTTAGCAGCCATCATAGAATTAGCGTCATAAGGATTTACCATACCTGTTACGTATTTCTTAACAAAGCTTCTATTCATACCTTCAGCACCTTTAGTGATCAACTCAATGTTGTTTACACCACTTGTGCTTCCCATATCTAAGAATACCATTTTAGCAGACTCTTTTAATCTTGAGTCACCAAATGCGTTAGTTCCAGATGTAGATCCGTGCATGTGATTATCATCAAATACTGGACAGTAAGCAACAGTAATTTTGTTACCTAAAGCCATGTAAGATGTAAAGTTAGCACCTAATTCAACATCTCCATTTACACCTGCAAATGATCCACCTGTAAAGCTACCAGAAGGAGCAATAAGTAAATCTTTCATAGCTTTATGGAATGCTAAACGACCTTCAGTACCTGTGTACACTAAGTACTCATTACCTTCAGAGTTAGTAGCGTTAAGTGATAACTTAGCTAAGAACTCAGTAATGATGTCTTCAGTAAGTGCACCAGCAGTATAAGTAGCTTGGTTTGAAGAGTCGATTTGTGCTAAAAGACCATCTCCTATAATTACTCTACCTTCAGAACCATCAGCTAAAGACTGATCAGATACATCTTCAGAGAAAATGTCTGCGTTAGTAGAAGTATAGTTAGAAGTAGGTGATGCAACAGAACGCTTTCCGTACCATCTCTGTAATTCTTGCTCATACATAAACTGATCCATTAACTGCTGCTCACGTGTGAAGTACCATAAACGAGAACCATTATTCTCAATCCAAGTTACATCAGTAGCGTCTTTACCAGTTACTGTACATTTCTTACGCATAATAGTCAAGAAGTTCTTATGAGTTTCTGGGTATGCCCAGTTCTCACCAACATCTGCTCCACTAGATCCGTAAGGGAATGCAGAACCAATACGACCAACTACTTCGTTAGCTGCGTTTGAACCAGCATCAATGCATTCTACTTGGTAAGTAGATCCAGTAACACTTACAATCAAACCAGTCGATCCATCTTGGAAACGAAGCAAGTCATATAAGTTGTAATAATTAACTGCAGCTCCACCAGAAGTATCAGAGAAAGTAAGTGCTACTTTCTGACCTGCCGCATGTGAAGAATCTCCAGTTGATGCGATAAATTGTTTTTTGTTATAACGTCCCATAACCTTCCACTCAAAAGAGTTATCGCCTAAAACTTTTTCGGAAGCGTACAAACCAACTTTTTCTAATAATAATGTTAGTGTGTATCTAGGAAACTGTTGAATCAAAGTACTAGCAATCTCAGGATACTGCAGTAACGCGTTGTTTAATGCGTTTTCTGGAGTAGTACCATTACCGTACTGTGAATTTGAAAATGTCAATTTTGCCATTTTTTCTAAATATTAAAAATTAAAAACTAAATTAAATTATTTACTTAGTCATAATCTTACATTTGGCATTGCCCTTGTTAAATTAATCCTTCATAAAAGCGTTGGGGTCAAATCCTTTAGACTTTGGTCTATAGTTAGATTTGTTTTTCCCACCACGAGAAGGAGATGAAATCATATTTAAGATTCCAGCTTTACCCTCTTCTCTACCTTGGCTACGCAAGATTTGTGCAAACTTATCTTTGTATAGCATAAACATTGCAACCTCCGCGGCATTGCCATGGCTGTTCCAAATGTCCTTTTGCATATCACCAGATACGATATACTTATACGCCTCTTGCATATCCTCTTTTCCTACTCTGCCTCCCATGAAGCTTTTCATTTCTTTTAATTGATCTTGTAATTGTTTTTTATTATTTGCTATTGCTTCTTTCTTTTCACTAGCAGTTTTTTCAGCAGTTTGTTTATCTTCAAGCTTTGCTTGTTCTAAGTACTGACCGATTTGTTTTCTAATTCTAAATGCATCTCTTTTGATAGTTCCTGCATCTTCCATAGAATCTAATATAGATACTATATCATCGTCCTCCATACCGTCATTTCTCATTTCTTCAGCTAGTAAATCTCTATCTGTCAATTTTAAAAATGATTGCATTTTATCAATGATTTCATTTTGCTTTGCACTTTCAATAGGATCAATTCCTTGTGCATCCATTTTTCTAACTATTGCTTCTAGCTCTTCTTTATAGTTAGTGTCTATATTTAAACCTAAAGCTTTAGTTACATTAGCCCAATCTATTTCTCTAGATTTTTCAGTATCTTCAGTTTTTTCATCAACATCGGTTTTAGTTGTATCTTCTTTTGTTCTATTAAATACAACATCATCCCAATCTTCTTCTGGCTCAACGTCTTCTTTTGTTTCTTCTTGTTCTTCTGATTCTGTTTCAATTTCATTCCAAGAAAAACCATCAAAGTCATCATCAGACTCTTCGTCTTTTTTAGCTTCTGTATATGGTTGATCATCTGTATTGGTGTCTACTTGTTCACCTTCTTCTTTTCCTAAAAAAGCATTGACATCGAATGTTTTACTTTCTTCTTGCTGAGTAGTCTGTTCATCAACAGAATTTACTAAGCTTGTTTCTTTTTCTGACATATGTTAATATTTAAGTCCCTAACTATTTGCAAATATAATAAATTATTCAGTAACCTTATCTTTTACTTTTTCAAAAGAATTAGCAGCATCACTTTCAGAGTTCTCTACTGTGTTACCTTCTTTTCCTAAAGTTACCTTTTCTTTCATGTCTGCTATATCACGCTTAGACATGTCAGCTATTTCAGCAACTTTAATGTCAGCTTGTGATTGAATATTAGCAACTTGAATTTTAGTATCGTTATCCATTTTCTTAAGCTGTGCTTCTTTTTCAAATTTAGCTGCTTCAGCTTGTTGTTGAACTTGCATCATTTGTTGCTGTTGTTGTTGAGCTTGTGCCTGTTCTTTTTTAACAGCCTCCATACCCATTTCAAGTACACGTTCTGCTTCTGTAGCAGTATCAGCCTTAAGAACTCTAATAACATCTAACAAACTAACTTGTCCTGATTGTAATGCAGACTGTGATAGTTGTGTTACAGATTGTCTTATAGCATCATCTTTACCAGAGTCACCTACAAATATAGCATAGTCATTAAGTGCTATTTCAGGCATTACACTTAATATTTTACTAGCACCATCACCAAGTATTAAAGAAGATTTTTTACCTTCACTCCAACACATTTTCATAAGCTCTACAGCTCTACTATAAACTTTTTTCTTAACCTCTTTGTGTGCGTGAAACCAACTTTCAGTAATAGTGGCTGACTGCACAACACTACGCTGTACATTACCTACGTACTCATATTGACCAACTGCACCTTCTCTTTGTTTTGTAACACCAGATATTTGTCCAGCAGTATCTTCAAGCATCATTTTAAGATTAATCATTTGCTGTACAGATTGACTAAGAGTAAAATCTACTTGACTAAACTGATTAAAGTTGGCTACCTGACCACCCTCATCTTTTGAGTTAATTGGTATAATACCATCTGTTTTTAAATGATAAAGTACAGTCTGCATATCCATACCTAAATTAGTAGGTAGTTGCGATACATCGTATATTACTGCCTTACCACCAGAACGAGCTAATGCCAATTCTATATGATACATAACAATGTTATATAGCATCTGTATATTTTTAAGTAGTCCTACCATAGAAGACTTCTTACCCGTAGTATTGTTTTTAATTAAACCTACATACGATAAATGTGCACTTCCTGGATCATCTACAGAACGTACTTGATTAGGTCTTCTACGGCAATCAACTAATATCTTACCTCCAATTTTAGTACCAATCCATATATCATCTATATATCTTGTACGTATAGTATCTTTTTTCTTTTCCTTATAATTGTCTGGAACTAATTTATAGAATGGTTTTTCGGAATCATATCTGTTTGGAGATATTTTAAACTTCAAAGCTCTTACAGATTTCCATTCACAGTGCACTACTTTAATTCTAGCTTGCTGTCCTTTTTGCCAAGAAATCCAATCAATAGATGTGTTGTAAGATGCATAGTCACTATGACTAGATATTTGTCCCATCTCACTTAAAAATGTTACATCTTCTTCTGTAAGCTGATCTCTAAACTCATCAAGTACTTCGTTTACAGTTAAAAATCTTTCTTCACCTATCCATTGACAATCATCTATAAAGTCACTATCAGTATTTGTATCATATGCTATACTTCTTGGATCTACTCTTCTAATAAATGGATCTCCACCTTTGTTGTATATTTTATAGAACTCACTACCAGTAACTAACAAATCTCTAAAACCTGCTTTAAATATTTCTCTAAACCCATACTTTTGATTTAGATATTCTAATCCATCTTGTGCAACTTCTTCTACTGCTTCTTTGTAAGTATACTCCATATACTTTTGAATATCATCTGGTATAGGTAATTCGTCTAACATAGTTTTAGCTTCCATACCTATTTTCTGAACAAGTTCTTGCTTCATAGTTTCTGTAAACTTCTTAAGCTGTAACTTTATCTTCATATCTTCCTTACGAATAGTAGCATCTTTATTAGTACTTACCACTTTCATATCCATAGGTCTACGAAGCTCTTCTCCTAATAATAAATCTATTTTAGGTTGTATAATTGGATAGTTAACTAATCTAGCTGGCTGTGAAAAACCATATTGCTCTGTAAGATATTGATAGTCAGTAAGTTCAAAATCTCCGTTGTATATAGAGTAATTTTGTATGTCTTCATACACACTATTTTCAAATACACTATTGTCTTCGTAGATGTGTCCAGCTACTGCGTCTATCATTTGTTCGCACCAATCCTGATCTTTTTCTGAGTCAGGTAGGAGTTGAGGTGGGAATTGGTATGAGCTTGTGTCCATAATTAAAATTTATATGTTTCTTCTGTTCTTTTATTAATGTCAACTTTTATTGGCATTCCATTAGCGCCTCTTGTATATTTGCTAAAGCCAATATCTTCTATTATTTCTTCTTTTGCTTTTGCCTGTCTTTTGTAGTTGTCAATATTGTGAATTAAACAACATCCAAACGCCATAGCACGGTCAGTATTTTTTGTACCATATGATGTAAGTTCTTCTATCAAATCTAAAAACCATATATCATCTACACTTTCTCTTATATAGTCATCCATTAAATCTTCCATTAAAGACTTAACTTGTTTATTCATATGCACACCATATCTATTTCTAGTTTTAGTATTAGGTGAGTGTGCTGATTGTGGTTTTTCTTTTAGATACTTTAATGCATTCATTCTTTTAAAGTAATCTAATATACCAATCTTAGTGTATTCAACTAACATCTTTGCATTATAGTATACAGCTAGCTTTAAACAACCATCCCAAAAGTCTTCTTTTTTATCTGGTCTTTCTGTATAGTCTGCTATTACCATATCTCCAGGTGTTTCTGTATTTAAAAATCTTCTGTATATAATAGCAGAACCTAAAGATGTAGTTGATCCAGCTTTATCTTGATCGTATGAGTCAATACCACCTATATCTAAATCTTTATAATCAGGATTAGGATGGTGTAAAATTTTATATGGCCCATCAGGATTTGGTCGCCACTTAACTATAAACTCATCTTCGCCATCAAAGTCCCAATCTAAATAACCACTTTGTATTTGACTTCTATAATCCTTGCTAGACAATATTCTTGAACGCTGTGCGTTAAGTCTAGAGTTGTCAAACCTTGCTGTCTTAGTATTTAAGAAAGCTTCTTGTACTTCTAATGGGTAGTTTTGTATATGTAGGTTAAATGCTTCTCTATCTCCAGACTGAGCTATGTTTTCTCTTTCCTCAAGTAAAACTTTTCTTGCACCAGGCTCGTCTTCTTTACCAGTTTCAACATTAAAGTATCCATAGTAAGCTCTTGACGCTGGTATAAACATAGGAATAAGATTATAAGCTTCATGCTCATAGTACATATCCATAAAATCTTTTGAGGCTTTGCTAATGTCACCACCAGTACCTCCTACGACTGGTACGCCAAATTGTACATTACCATCCATAAAGCAAGCCTTAGAAGACATATAAGCATTTTTAAGATGTTTGAACTCTCCTGCTTCCTCAAATACCATTAACGAAACACGCTCACCCTTAAAAACCTCTGGATTATCCATAGTTCTACATATTACTGTAGACTGAAAACCTCCAACTTCCCATTTACCATTCTTGTTCTTTTGCTTATAACCAGAACGTAACATACCATCAGTATCTTTTAAAACAGAATGTTTAAAGTTTCCATGGATTGCATTTAACCCTTTTTTAGTTTTGTCAAAGAACGCATCAGCAGTAGCTTGTAGACCAGCTGCTATACCTACATCATTATAAGGAAAGAACGTATACTCGTGTGCAATCAGTCCAGAGTTCATATAACTAAACCCTTTATCCCTGGCTTTGATGACAATCATTCCCTTCTCTTCTTTTTTACAAGTTTCAAATAAATCAAAATACTCATGATCCATTTCCCTGTACCAAGGACTAATTAAAGTCTTACGAGAATTTTTCTCGCCATCATTACCTAATATTTTATAGTAGTTAAGATAGAAGTAGTACTTGCCAGATATTTTCTTCATACCTTTTGGCTTGTAACCATTAATACACCTGTCCATTTCTTGGTCCCAATACTCTTGATGTTCAACAGAATCAGGATTAGTGTCAGGGTGTCCATTATTAGCTACAGGTCTGTACCTTTGTGGATCTACCTTAATTTTACCCATATTTAATTTTTTTTGCCTTACCTATTCCAAATGGATCACGCGGATCATCTTGTGTCTTCGCATGAAACTCCTGGTCTAGATTCCTACCAAACAGGGCGTTAGCCCTGTCGCTCACTTTTTTTGCATCCTCCCACTCCCCTCGCTTGTAAAAATAGTTGAATCGATAACGTAAATAGTCTACAGTTATGTCCTGTTTCTTTTTTGTATATCCTTTTTTTCTATTACGCACTATCCTTACTTTGCTCTTGTATTTCTTTTCTTCTTTCTAAGAAAGATAATTGCTTATTACCAGCAATCTTTTGTCTTTCACCCCTACGCTCTATAGAGTCTACTAGCGTCTGACGAGTCTTGTATATCTTTTCGATACCAATCATTATCTTCTGCAAACCTTCAGCAGTATCTTCATCTATATGCATATTGTTCATATAGGTAGTAAACTGCGTTATCTTTTTATTAAAAGCTATTAGCTGTTCGTCTAAAGGATCAAACTGCAACTCTTTGTATTTATCAACAGCTGCTAGTACCTTTGGTTTAGTTTCACCCTCCCACTTGTAAATACCATAAAGGTCTTTACTAACTGCTTTTTTTCTCTCAACTTCAATAAAGTGTCTATATGGACTTTCATAGTCACAAACTAATGCCACCCACTTCATGGCTGTCTGGCCTAAACCTTCTGCCTTTAGCACTTCTTGGAACTCAAGAACTAACATCACTCCGTCATCGTCCTTATAAATATCCCCTGCTCTATTTATATTAACTAAATACATTTATGCAAAAGTACTAAAAATTGTTAGGAACTACATTAAATGTATTTCTCCATACATTGTTATCGTCTACAGTAGTTTTTATATCTTTAATAACAAACTTACTTTTACATAATTCATATATAACACGTGTTTCGTGGTTAATTAAAGAGTCTAACCTTTCGTAAGACAATATAACATCATAGGTATCATTATCATAATGCTTAATAACTGTACCTTCATCTGCACTTTCAAAAAAATTCATATGTTATTTATGTTTAATTAATGCCGTAAGGATCTATTTCCTCTTTAGATAATTGGTTAATACGACTATCATTATATTCATTTAAATCTTCACGGGGAGTAGGAACTTCCATAGCTGGTTGCCCACCTAATGTAACAGATCTATCTTTAAACGGAATATCTAAAGTTACTTGTGGTAAATCGCTTGCATACAATGGTTGTTTTACATTTTTATCGAAGTAATCTCCTATTTGACTAAAAATACCTTTACCTGTATCAGCAACATTACTCATATAAGTTTCTAATTCTTTACCAGAATAACCTTTTTCCATAACTAAATTCTTAATTAAAAAAGATTTTCTCATTTCGTTTCTACTTCCTAATGCTTGTCCGTTTGAAAAATGCTTATATTCTTGTCCAATTCCTTGTAAGTTGTTTGCATTTATATGACCCATCATCATAGGAAATTCCTTTAATCCAACATTGTAATTTGTATCAGCCATTAAAAGTTTTTCGTAATCATTAAGTTTATTAAATGTTCTACTAGCATCAAAATCACCTTTTAAAATATGATCGTTATATTTTGTTTCAGCTCCTTTTATTTTACCTTTAACCACATTGTAAAAATGTCCCATGTATTCTTTTTCGTCCATCCCATCTTTTGTAAGTCTAGCTATATCTTCATCGCTATTTGCAATTTCTGGATATAAAAACTTACCATTCTTATCTTTTAACTTTAAACCAAAACCAAAGTCTATACCTGTCTTATCGCCTTTATCATTTGTTGGAAAAGGATAAAATATATCATCACCTACATATTTAGATACTGGTTCATTATTTAATTTTTGATTATAATAAATCGCATCCACACCTGTGTTGCTACCTCTACTTACGCTTTGTGTTTTTTTCTTAATACTACGAGCATCATACCCCTCTTCTGTAATAAGTTTATTTATGTATTGTTTTAGCACTTTGACATCTATTCCAGTCTCTTTTGCCATTTGTGTGATTTGTTCTTCATCCATGTTACAAAAATAAAAAAAATTTTTCATTTGAGAGGCACTCATACATATTACATACTACGCCCTGTGTATGCAGATTTTTTTATACACCCGTGGTATATTTTAATTACTAACTACAGCTGAACGTGTGTAGCTGTCATCTAAGTATGTTTATTGGCACGTTATTATTATGGCAAAGTCGCCTAAATCAACAGTTTCAAAAAGAGTATCTAAAGTAGCAAAGGCTACAGCTAAAAAGGTAAGTCTTATCCAAGACCCTATAGCAGTAGCACACTCTACACTAGCAAAGAGATACGCTGGTAACAAAGGTGTAACTAACCTACGTAAGGATACAAGAGTAGCTGGTATGGCACTCTTAGCTCTTGAAGCAACAGACGTATTAGATTTAATATAGTCTGCTAACCCTGTTTGGAACATGGAGAGGTTCGACTCCTCTTCAGGGTTCACTTAAAATTAACCAGGACCACACTCGTTAGATGTCCGCATTATTATGTTATGAGGCGAGAACCAATATGTCAAATATGACAGCAAAACAAATCAGAGAGAACTTTAACAACAGAGTTCGTAACACTAATCAAGTAGTTGCAACTCCAGTTACTAAGTTACACGAAGAAGGTAAGATTTCTGTATCTGCTCGTACTAAGTTTAAGTCAAGCTATTCAGCTGGCTATACTAAGATTAACGACATCAGTACTATCATACTTGGTGTACCAACTGAGAAGGATGGTGAGTGGTTTACTACAGACTACTACATTCAGTCCAACCTGTTTATGGAAATATACTCTGGTGCTGAACTAAAAGAGATGCTTGAACATGCTGAGGCTAAGATGTCTACTGTGTTTAACAAGCTCAAGAAGTTAGGACTTCACAAGATTGAGAAGACAACAGACAATGGTACATACTACAAGATTGTAGATGGTGCTGCGTTTGCTGACTCTAATATTGCTGTGTCCAAAAGTAATTTTACTGATGGCAAGTGGGTAAAGAGTAATGTATGGATCTCATACACTGCTGCCTTAGATGCTATACAAGCAAGAGAGAATGATATGAAAAACTTAAGTAACTTATAATATAAAACATGTTGCAATAATCATTGCGTTATACAATTTTTGTTAGATAAATGGTACAGTTATGTATAATTTATAGGTGGGTGGGTGGGTTTTACTACAAGGCTAGTTGTTTTAACACTAATAAGTAGTAAGATAGATACAAAAAATAACTATGGCGTATTGATTTTATATGTAATAATACAAGAGTTATATAATATACCTCTATACAATAACACTAGTTTTAATACTATTTTAAGTACTATAAATACTTAAGTAACTGTGTATCAGTAAGTTATGTATAATTATATAGTTTAAGTATTGTTTTATAAGAGTTGATTTATTTAAGTGTTTGATAATGACTTCAAAGTTATACAAAAAAAAAGACATTTTCAAGTTAAGTTAATAATTAAGAATAAGTAATAATGGTAACGCATTCCAAACGTAGACAATATTGTCGCATAACTCTCAATATATATTAAGATGAGAGATTACAATTTCGATGCAAACTATGCATCATCAAAAGATTTATCAAGCAGTAATTACTACACAGGATCTGTGCAAAAAGCATGTACTCCTGAGATTAGTAAATATGATAGGTTGATAAGTAAAGTAAAAGATAGCAATTACAAGTTAGTTGTTATTGAAACACGTGGTAATAAAGTAGAGAGAACTACTTGGTTAATCAAACGTGTAATACATGCAGGTATGGATAACTTTCCATCTGCAATCGAAGCAGTAAAAAGCTTTAAGCCTAATGTTAGGTCTATGTTCTTTGACGTAGATAGTAACATGTCACTAATGTCTAATTATGCAATCATCAAGTATTAATAACAGTGAGCACACACTATAAAGCAACAGCTAGCGACTGATTTCGTTAGGTATTCATTTACCGAACTGCCAATTAAATATATACTATGGCAACTATTCAAATTTCAAACAAAGACTTCGTAGCAAATGCAATCCTTGCGGAGCAAACAAACAAGTGTATCCCTTATTACAGAACTGATAAGGACACTAGTATTGTTATTGTCGTTCCTAACAATATGCGTGTACAAAGTTATCCTGATGGCTATCAAGTCAAGAAGGTTAAGTACAAGTATCTTAAAGAACATCGCTCATGCATTATACTCGAGAAGTATTACAGCTCTGAGCTACAACTAGAACAGGAATTACAATTGTGGGATACTCACACAGAATATACATTTGGAAGTATAAAAAAATATCGCGATGCGTTTGCTAACGTAAAGGGCGAGATAGGTAAATACTTATCAGCTTCCAGAAAACCAATAAACAATAACTTTAGAATCACAAAACTTAAATAATATGAAATTTAAATTAGAGAATATCAAAATGAACATCAGCGAAGAGGTACAGTTTGAACTAGGCAAGATAGAGGTGCAATACACTCTTGAAGAAATGGTACAAATGCATAGCTCACTTAAAGATGTTATAGACACGGTTGTTAAGTTATCAAACATTGATAATAAAGAAGAACCTGAAACTAAAGATGAACCTAATAAACAAATGGATGAAGTATTTGCTAATTTTGCAGACATTTTCTCAAAAGAGAAGCAAGATGTCTAAGATAACTAAAGAAAAATGGATGAACACCATCACATTAGTTACTAACCTACTTATTATATTTAAAATACTAGGAGATAAACTATGAAAGAACATCAGCCAATCGTTGAAGCACTCATTATATATGCTGTGCTTCTTACAATGACTACATTAATAATTTATAATTTAATAAAAAATGGGTAGAAATAAAGAATCGTTAAGAGAATTAAGAAGAGAAATAAAAAGAAGAACTTTAAAAGAACTGTTATATGATGTCGATATGTTAAGACAACAAGATTTAAAAACAGCAGAACAAGTCGCAGCTCGTGAACAAGAGCTCGAAAAACAAAAAGACCTGGACAAANAACAATAATGTTTTTNACATGGTTACTGTTAGGTAGCTGTGCAGCTGGTGTATATACCTTTACACTGCTAGATGTATACAAGAATAATTACAATAAGATTAAAAAGTATGGTCCTTACTGGGACATATGCCTAACATTAGTATTGCCAATGATACTAACAGGTTCGACTGTGTTAACAGGTTCGAGTTTTGTTGGTGGATTTATATTCTCTGTATACAGACGCAACGTACTTAACAAAAGAGGTTTAACTAAAAAACAAAAAAGTAAACCTATAAAGAAAAAAGCAAAGACACGTAAACAGCGTGCACTAGACGAATATTACGGTAAATAATATGATGATAACATCAAAAAATGTAGCATTATTAAAAAAGGCTTACGACATAGCCGTTGCATCTAAAAAAGAAGAGTTCACCTTTCAGGGTGAAGTGTTTGCAACTAGTTACGCAAAATATTTATTAGAATTTTTAGAAACACAAGTAACAATAACAAAATAATTATGAATTACAACAGTAAATTAAAAGAGTGGAGAAAACTTAAAAAGTTTAGCACTAAAAGAAAAGCGTATTACGCAAAAATGTTACGATTCTTTGGTTACAAAGTAAGTGACATAGCAAAAAAACTAGACTTAACACAAGCTAGAGTTTATCAATATTTAAAAAAATAATTATGGGATTAGATCATGGATTAATTGCTTACAAAGGCAGAAACAGAAAACATATAGATTTTAAATACAAACCATCTGTAGAAGTAGACATAACAACTTGGCGTAAACATCCATATCTTCATGGTTGGTTTGATAATTTGTATGCAGATAAAGGTGGTGACGCTNATACTAGTTCAATGGGTGGATTTAATGCACAGCATANATTACAAGTTACGCATCAAGATTTACTTGAACTTCAAACCAAAATACTAACAGGCACACTACAAGAAAGAGCTGGATTCTTTTGGGGAGACGATGCTTGTGACCACTACAAAGAACAAGACTTAGAGTCTATAGATAAATCTATGGACTACATTAAAAAAGGTTACAAAATTCTATACTGGGCATGGTGGTAATGAATTATGATAAATATAAACTGTCTAATCCACAAGACGATGGCTTTACCTCTGATGAGGTTACCAGCTGTTGTGGCGTGGATGAAGAAGGAAGCCGAGCAAGTAATTGTTGTGATTCTCAATTTTTTGCAGAAACCGACATATGTAACTCTTGCAAAGAACACGCTGAAGAATATATGAGATGTTCAGAATGCGAAGAAGACGATTCACAATATACTATTATTAGTGAATACGAATATAATGAGCGCAGACGAGAGGATGCACAAGAACATAATAGAGATGAAGATTAAAGAGATTAGTATTAGTTACTCTGTGGCAATTAACACTGGTAACTTCGAATCAGAAAAATGGAATGTCACACAAGTGGCTGAACTACAAGATGGTGAGAACTATGAAGATATACGCAGTCATTTAGCTAAAGACGTGCATACATATGCACAAAAACTTAAAGCTATAACAAAGACTAAAAGTAAAATCTTTAGTTCATTACCAAGTAAAAAGAATATAGTCAAAAAAGTTGACTTGTTACAAGAAGATTACGAATTAGAAAATAGAAAACATGCTGAAAAAATTAAGTAGTTTATTATGCATACTAACATTCTCGTTAGCATCATACGCACAAATGTCAAAAAATTATATTGTTGTCGTTGGTAAAAAAGAATTTGCAATAGTTAAAGATGGTAATAATTATCCGTTTGATGAAATGTATTTAGAATATACAATACCTGATACAGTATTGACGGTATTAGTTATAGGCGACTATAAAGAATATGGAGATACAGTCAAAACTTACAGAGTAGTAGAAGCTTTTTGTAAAGATGGTACATCAAACATGAGTGTATCACAAACAAACAGAAACAATGATATGCTCATATTAAACTTTACTCCATACATACATGATTCTATATATGTATCTGAAATGTTTTTTAAAAATGAAAGATAGAATATTGTATCAAATTGAAGAATTTGAAATGGGAAGTATAAGTGCATATACATTAGTAAAAAGAATTAAACAAATTTTAGAACAATGAAAGTAAACAGTCTTAAAACAAAAGTATCAAATATCTTACAAGAAGATATTGCTTATGCAGATGACGACCAAAGATTAGTAGCTCGAATAATATGGGACTCTATGAATAATCATGATATAAGCGCAAAAGAATTATTACAAAATATGTTTATATATAAAAAATATCCTAAACCAAAATCTATAGAAAGATGTAGTAGATTATTGCAAGAAAAATATCCAGGACTACGAGGTAAAAACTGGGTACAAAGACAGAAAAAATCAGAACAAGCTAAAAACAATATAAACAAAAGATTAATATGATGAAAATACAGTTCGAATTAGCAGAAATATTAAAAGTACAAAGCGCTTCTTATCAAGAATCGTCAATGATAGAGTACATAATACAACAATTGGAATTGTTAAAAAAACAAAATCATGATATTAACTATCATGTAGAAACAATTAAACTTTTATCTCAAGAAATACAAAACATATATGTTACCAAGGGTAGCGTTAGTGGTAATGAACACTATCCATGTTTTGTATCACACACAGACACAGTTCATAGTATAATAGATCATCTACATATTGGACAAGGTAAAACTAAAGAAGGTCTTGACACTTTATTTGGCTATACAAATGCTATACAAAAACAATACGGTGGCAAGTTTACAATTCCAGCGGGTTGTGGTGCAGATGATAAAGTTGGTATATGGGCCTGTCTTAATCTTATTGCAAACTTAGATGTGTGTAAGTTAGCATTCTTTGCTGCAGAAGAAGTTGGATGCGTTGGCTCAAGCAAAGCTGACAAATTATTCTTTGCAGACGTAGGCTATGCATTACAAACAGACAGAAAAGGTAACGAAGATTTCTCTATGGATATTAATGGTACAGAAATGAATGATGAAAAGTTTCGTACAAAAATTAAAGATTTAGTAAAAAACAGAGGATTTAAGTTTTCAAAAACATTTACTACAGATGTTGGACAGCTTAAAAAAGACGGTATCAATGTTTGTATGTCAAATATTAGCTCAGGTTATTACAATGCACATCAAGATGAAGAATATGTAATAGTCAAAGAAGCAGAAAATACTCTTGGACTTATGTTTGATATATCCAGCCGACTTGGCTTAGAAAAACAATATCATAAACCTGAAGAAAAATATCAAGTTTACCAAGGTGTGGTTGACACAAAAATACATAAAAGAAAATTTGTTGATGTCCAAACTAAACCATATACAGACTATGCAAAAGAATGGGAACAGGAACAAGAAGAAGCAGATTGGAATAGAAGCTATGGAGTAGATTATTATGGTGATAAAATTTACAACGAAGCAGAGGCTAACCTATTAGATGTTAATGAATGCAAAGAATGTGTAGATGACTTAAAAATAATAAATTCACATAAAGTTTGTGTTAATCCAAATTGCAATCGATGCAATGTAGAATATGGAATAGATTTTTTAGATAACTATGGTTATGCAGGTATGGGTTTCGTAGATCCTGACGCCATATATCCCGTGTATGACACAGAGTTTGCAGAGCTAATAGCATATTATAGTCCTGGAGAAGACAAGATGTATTACAAGCCTTTAGAGATTCCATATCAAAATCCGAAACAAGTTAATATACCATTTTAATTATGCAAAAGATAAAATTTAAAAAGTTTAATACTGAAGAAGAGGTATTTGAATATCTCGAAGCAAATGGAAAACACAAAAGTAAAAGTTTAGCAACTTTAATATGGTCGTATGCAGATCTTAACCAAGAATTTGCAATTATTCAAGAACATATGTTTGATGGTTATAGAGTTTCTCCATGTTGGGAACTAACTGACATGAGACAAAGAATCAACTCAGATTGGCATCGATGGTATACAAGAGAAAATGAGTATCTACCTTGTGATATGTTCGACTTAAGAACAATGAAAGATTATGAAATACCATACGGTTTTTTAGAATTACACAATGTAAAAAGTTTATTTAGGATTGATCCAAAACTAAGTCAATTGTTTGATTCATTACCACAATGTAATTTACATACATTTTTACGTAATTATCATAATGGTATACTTGATGGCCAAGCTTTTAGTGAAGATGTTTTAGAATGGCCAGTATCATTATCAACAGGTATAACCGACCCTACTAGAGTTGGATTTTTTACAGTTAATAAATTGTATGAGATGTTAAAACAACAAGCTAATGGTTATTCTGAACATTTTGACAAAAGTATTTCTATTTCAGAAAATATGAAATCTGAAAGTTTACGTGAATCAAAAGGTGTAATTGCTACTTTTGGTAGAGCATTAGAAAAGTTAATTAGATCAGGATATTATCATCCCTGGAGTACTAGTGAACGTAATATGTTCGAAGATAGCTTATTGTTCAATGGGCCTCATGCTAATAGGTTTGAGGTGTGGGATGCAAAAGACATACCTAAAGCATATCATTGGTCAAGCTATGCTGAAGACTGTGGTACACTTGGACATTCATGTATGCGTAGTGAGTCTGACAAAAAGAAAGTAGAATTTTATGCACAAATGGGCGACTCTGTAAAAATATTAGTTTTACTTAATTCTGACAATCTTGTTTTAGGTAGAGCAATACTATGGCAAAAATGCTACAATCGTAGGCGTAAAGATTCCTTTAAAGTAATGGACAGAGTTTATACTGTTAGAAATAGTTATGAGATATTGTTTCACAGGTGGGCCGTAGATAATCATGTAATTAGGAAAAAACTTAATTCATACACTAATAATACACTTATACAGCCTAACGGTAAAGGTGGTATTGGTGCGTGTTATATTGAAACTCCTAAAGATATAAAACAAAGACTCAATATGGTAGTACAAAATCTTACTAATAATTATAATGATAGGATAGAAATACCTGAAGAAGAGTATCAATATCTACCATGGCTTGACACATTCAAATTTTATGACCATATAGCAGGAAGTTTTGTTACGCACAAAACAATGGGTGGACATTTTAAATGTCAAAGCACTACAGGACACTTACAGCGTGATAGAAATAATGAATCAAAATCTTATGATTTACAAGAATTAATGAGATCAAAAAGAATAAATTCATAAATTAGCAAACCAATTAAATAAATATGTTTTATGAAGTAGAAAATATGATACTTGGAAATATTGTCCAAGATTCAAAAAGGTATTTTGAACATGCACAAACGTTCAATTCATTAATGTTTGAAGACATTAATAATGTATTCATATACAAAGCTTTTGTTAAGCTAGTAGATAAAGGTATTAATCCAGATATTTTATCTCTTAACAAAGAAATAGGTAATAAGAAACAACTCAACCAAAGTCTTGTTAGTCTTGTCAATCAACCACTGTTAATGCACAATGAGTTCCAAACAGGGATAATGCAATTATACGAAACATCTCAAAGAAAACTTTTAGCAAGTAGTATAATAGAAATTAATAATAGTTTACAAAATAGTGATTCGATTGATAAGATTAAAGACAAGGTTGATGCTCTTCAAAATAAAATTAATAATCCTAACGATGACAAACAACAATCATTACTTACACAGTTAATAGATTTTACAGATGATTTAGCAAAAAGACGTAGTATAGATGGCATATCTGGTATTACTACAGGTTTCAAATCGTTAGATGATTTTACTAATGGATGGCAAAAAACAGATTTAGTTATAATCGGTGGCGCATCATCAATGGGTAAAACAAGTTTTGCAGTAACAACAGCGTTTAATTCTGCGTTAGCAAATAAAGGTATTGCAATATTTAGTTACGAGATGTCAAGTCTACAGCTTATACAAAGAATGGTAAGTTTAGATTCTGGCGTACATAGTCATTGGATACGCAAAGGAGCTCTTGACGAAGAAGAAATGAAGAAGATTAATAAATCAGTAACTAAAATAGAAAATCTTCCTATTATCATTGACGACTGTAATCAAACAAGTCTATCATACCTATTATCTAAAATTAAACAATACGCTATTACAAATAAAGTAGAGCTTATACTTGTTGACTACTTACAATTAGTGTCTGCTTCTGGTGGTTCTAGAGAACAAGAGGTAAGTAAAGTTGCAAGAGCTTTAAAGAACATAGCAAAAGAACTTAATGTTGCAATAATAGCTTTATCACAGCTTAATCGTGGTGTTGGTATGCGACATAACTCAAAGCCTACTATGGCCGACCTGCGTGAGTCAGGCGAAATAGAACAAGCAGCAGATATAGTTGCTCTTATATACAGGCCCGAATATTATGGTTTGCATGAAGATGAAAGCGGTAATCCTACAAGTGGATTAGCTAAAATTATATTTGCAAAAGGTAGGAACATTGGTGTTGGTGAAATCAACCTAAAGTTTATAGCTAATCTTACTAAATTCGAAGACTATGAGTCAAGCGAAGGGTTTTAAATACGGTATATTTACAGTGCTTGCACTCTTTATTGCACTGTTTATAAAGTTAATAATATTGCCTATTACAATTATAGGTGTCATTGGTTACTTAACAATTAAATTGTTAAATACTTTTGATAATTAACAATTATTAACTATATTTGTACATCGTTTAGAAAACAATGAAAACTAAAACTAAACTACAACAAATTTACGAAGAGGTAGCGTATGACACAGGTGAGAAACCATCTGTCGTTAAAGATGCTATTAAAGAACTATTTATTCAAATAGGTGTACATCTTATTACAAAAAATGCTCCTGTAATGATACGTGGCTTTATAAAAATAGTAGTAGCCACAAGAGCATCAAAATCAATCAAAAAAGATTATAAAGATTATGAAACAAGAGAAGGTTAATTTAAAAGATTTACAAAAAGAATTACCATACAAATGGCGTGTACAATCTGCACGTTATGGTAAAGCAAGTTGCGTAGCATATATAGATGCACGTGATGCACAAGATTTATTAGATGATGTAATAGGTCCAGGCAACTGGGCAACTGAGTATTATGAAGCTTGTGGATTGCTTATGTGTAAAGTTGGAATATTTGTAGATGGACATTGGGTATGGAAATCAGACACAGGATCTGAATCTAATGTAGAAAAAAACAAAGGACATGCATCTGACGCATTTAAACGTGCATGTGTGTCTTGGGGTATAGGTAGATTCTTATACAGATTAGATATACAACAAATACCAACTAAAGAATACAAGGGTAAAGAATATCCTTATGCTAAAGAAAAAGATAAAATAATCTTTGATGGAACAGTTCTAACTAACTACATAAACTGGAAGGTAAAAAATGACAAATAAAGAAATTCAAGAAGACTTAGTAGCTTTAGAAGCTACCTATAACTTCACTAACACTGAGTATACTGATGAGCTTACAAACAAGATAATGGATTATCTAAGAGATAAACTATCTATAAACTCACAATCAGATATAGACGATATTATATACAGTCAAATATGGTTTACAATATCAATACACAATCACAGAATCAAATCAAACTTAAATAAATAAATTATGAATTGGAATTTAAACGAAGTAGAAACTTCAAACGGTAAAAACAATAATAACAAAAAAGAATACAAAAAAGTAGAGTGGTTAAAAACACCTGGTTCTTACATTTGTACAATTAATGGTATACAAACAGAACATGATAATCCTAATTGGAAAGGTGGTACACCATACATAGAGTTTTCTGTATTTACAGAAGATGGTAGAAAAATTACACCTAGATTTTATCAACCAAAAGATAATGATAAGCCTGAGTCTGCTGATTTTAAACGTAAATTATTAAAAGAGTTTTTAGTTAATGCTGGTGTAACTGATTTTTCTAATATAGAAGATTCTATGAAGGAATCAACAGGTAAAAGATTGCAATGTGTATTCTGTACAGAAGAGTATATAGGAACAGATAGAGAGACTAATGAGCCTATGGTTAGAACATCGCTAAAATATAAGTTTAGTAAAAAGATGGGACAGACTATAAAGTACGATGCTAAATATAACAAACAGCTTACACCTGATCAACATAAAGACTTTCTAGAGTTGCATAAAGTTTGGAGTGAAGCATCTAATAAATCTACTAATGACAATGGTGTGGTTTATGAAACAAATGATGGAGAAGATTTACCATTCTAAAAAATTGTATATTTGATGCATGAAAATTTTTATACCAGGTAATGTCCCAAGTTCCAAAAATTCTAAAAGATGGACTGGAAAAATGCTTATTAATAGTAAGACAGTAATGAATTACATTAAAGAGTCTAAGGGGTATTACCTTGAGTATAAAAATCAATTTAAAAAAGAATTAAAACAACATGAATTTCCTGTGAAAATATCATTCAAATTTATAAGAAAGTCAAAACACAAGTTCGACTATATAAATCCAGCACAAACAGTGCAAGACCTTATGGTAAAAAATGGATGGATAGAAGATGATAATGCTGAGTTTATAATACCAGTATTTGAACAATATGAATATGATAAAGAAAAGCCAGGAGTATATATTACAATTATATGATACAACCACCTGTCCATACATTTCCTTTTATAAGGAATAACAAAACATGGAGCCAAAGGGTAATTGACATATATGCAGATAAAATATTTGATATATGTAATGCTTTGCTTGGTATAAATAAAAAAGTAATTTTATCTAAAAAGAAAACAGCAGATCTTGTACTTTTAAGAAAATCAATATGTAATATATTTTGGGGTAAGTATGGTATGCATCCTGAAACCATAGCTAATTTTATAAATAGAGACAGAACATCTTGTCTTTATTATATGAAACATCATGATGGAGATTATGCATACTATCAAGACTATAAAAATATGTATGATTTATTAGAGGTAAGCTTTAGTGCTGTAATAGATTTAGAAGTAATTGAAGAAATGCAAGAAGAACATGTCCAAGAATACATGGACAGAAAAACTAGCATATTAATAATCGATAAGTTAAGGGCGGAAAACAACGAACTTAAAAACAAAATTAACAAACTAGAACACTTAATTAACGAATAACATGGCAAAAAGAAAAACACCAAAAGTAGAAAAACCTCAATTAGAAACAGGTAATGTTGAAATACAAATTGATGGAGCAAAAGTAAATATACCTGTACTGGTAAAAAGACTTTTAGACGACCAGCGATCATCTGTACAATACTTTGAACATTTACTGTCATTATGGTATTTTAAAGAATACAATGAAGACACGGCTACTGACTTTTCAAAAGAGTTTGCTAGATGGATAAAAGAAAATGTACAGAAGTTTGACGAAAGAATGGAAGACTTTAAAAAACACGACAAAGAAAACTTGGAGAATAGCGAAGTTAATTAGTAACTTTGCAATATCTTTCTTACTGGACTTCCTGTCCAGGTTTTCATTGTTTTATTTGATTGGTTGTTCCCAGGGTTAGTTAATCCTAACTCTGGGTATAACATATATTAATAAAATGGAATTAGACGAAATATTTAATAATCAAAAAGAACCAATTGTAGACTCAATACAATGGTGGCAAGAAGATAAAATAGAATCATTATTACAGTTATGTCCTTATGATCCACACGTTAGTGAATGGATAATTAGAAACCTACCAGAAACTAGACAAGAAGCACAAGAGCTTATAGGTAGGTTATGGTTTGATCATGTCCCACGTGATCCTAGAGATCAATTTATGAAAAGAATTAAATTACAAACATTATGAACACAACAGAAAACAACAATTATGAAATAGAAATAGACAATTATATAAAATGGTTTAAAGAAGAAAACTCTGACGAATATGGAGAACTTAAATGGTTAATAGATTTACTATTAAATAGTAAACATAAAGATAATATAATTGATGTGTTAAAAACAACTAATGAGGATTATGAGGATATAAGAAAAAATATAGAGTATATGAAAAGTAAAACATTATGAAAAAAGTAGATAAGCTTTTACACAAAGAAGAAGACATAGATTTAGTTTTGTGTATAGCTATGTTCAGGTGTTTTAATGAACAACTATATAATTTAAAAGGCAAAAATTCTAAACGAGCAAAACAAAAATTTAATAGACTTATTAGAATAGCCAAAATTTATGATGATGAAATTATAAATAATGGTAACCATGAAGATGATGTAGATGTTATTTATGACAAGATAATGGATATAATAATAGAATTAAAACAATTAATTATACAAGAATATGAGAAAGACAATAGTATTTGAAGGCGGAGTTGATAACATTCGCACATTAGCAGACAACAGTTTAAGAGTTTCATTAGGAACTCCAGAATTAGCACCAGAAACAGTAGGTAATTTATACAGCGTACTGAAACAACCAGGATTTGTAGTTTTGTCTTCTGCTCCCATTACAGAGCAGCAGATAGAAGCAGTAGAGTCTGCTAGTATTGACATGGAGTTTGAAACTAAAACACCAGCACAAAGAATGCGTGCAGTAATGTATAGATTATGGGAGCAACAATCTCCTAAACAAACAAATGAAAATGGCAACTTAGAATACGTAGAGTTTGAGTTGTTTTACAAAAGAAAAATGAATGAAATAATAAATCATTTAAAATCTAAATTAGACTAATGTATAATATGGGACAAGAAATAAATAAAAATCAAGAATCTGCCGACATGAGGTTGGAAATAAGAAAAGCTTGTGATTCTATTAAGGAATTATTAATTAATAAAAACTTAGATTATGGAGATAGTGCATTAAATCCTGCAAATATTTTTGCTAAAGGAACAGCCACAGAAAACCTTTGCGCTAGAATAGATGACAAGCTTATGCGAGTTGCTAACAAAGGTTTGAACATAAATACTTATGATACTGTTGATGACTTAATTGGATATTTAGTACTTTTGAAAGTAGCGATTAAAAAAGAAAATTATGAAATTAATTCTAGAAGTAGAGCTAACGTCAAAGGAGAAAAAATCTTCTGATCCAGAATCAGTATTAGTTCAAAAAATGTATAACACTTGTAATGATTGGTTGAATGGTGATGAAATACCAAAGTTAATTTTTGTATACGATGATGATGAATACGATGATTTAGAATCAGAATTATATAATTTATATAACAAGAAAAACAATTTAAACTAATGGGTGTAGAAATACAAAAAGTAATTTCTTATAACAGGTCAGGAGATTTGGATAGTAAAAAAATTGTACTGCCAAAAATTATAAATACAGACATAGGCTTTCAAATACAATTTGGTATGAACCCACCTAAAGATGTGTTTAAAGGAAGAACAATCATGAAAGAATATAAAACTCCTCAAGAATTAAAATAATAAAAAAAGTGACTGAATCACTTTAACTTCAGAAGTTCTTAATGTTATCATCGGTTTGATAGCATGAACATATTTTATTATGAGTAACTTTTTTTCAGTTATCGTTTTTAAAATTAGTTCAATTTGGGAGTTAAAGCCTGGGGAGTAATCCCTGGGTAATAACTATGCATACTTTAAAAACAATATGAATCATCCAAAAGATAAAATAATTAAAGACAATACAAACTTTAAACCCTATGATATGTTTGAAATGTATTTTGGATTTAAATCTGACACTTTAAACACTTATGAAAAAAATAGAGTTAGAGATAGGTATGGAGCAAAAGCTAAAAAATTATTAAAACAAATTAATAACAATGACAAGAAAAGATAGATTGCAAAAATTAAGAAGATATTATGTGGCTCTTATAAAACAAATAGATTCAGCATTAATTGCAGAATACAATAAGCCACCTTACAAGCTGCCAAAAAAGTAAACAAAATAATGAATAAAGAAAAGGTTCCAATTTGGATGACGGACTGGCATTTACAAGATAAAAACAAATCTAAGGTTGTTATTAGGGATGTATTAATTAAATTTTATAAAGGTGCTGACGTTATGAACAATCCATTGTTAGTAAATATTGCTATGAGCAAACGAAAAACTTGGAGAAAAAATCATACTTTCAAGCCTGTTAAGGTCGTTGTAAAATCACAACACGACTTCGGACCACCATATGAAAAAGATCGAATTACATAAACTGAAAGATTATTTAATTGCAAATCCTGAAAAATTAAATAAAGATTACAATCAAACAGCAGAGCTTTTCAATAGTAACTACGAGGCTGTTAGAGGAATAGCAAGAAGATTAAGAAATAAAATTAATCCACAGCACGATAAAGAAAAAACAACATTTCATGAAGATAAAAATATTGCTACAGCTACTTGTGAAGATAGTAAAAGGGTTAAATCGTTAAAAGATTTATTAAAGTCTTGTAATGTAGATTTAAATACTTGGGAAGTAGATAAATACGATATAGGAACATATGAAGTAACAGGTTTTGATAAAGCTAAAAGACCAATAACTATACCAATGTATAGAACAAAGGCTTGGTTAAAACGTGTTGATCCAACAATGAATATAGAAAAAATTAGAGAGGAACTGGTTGAAGACTTGGTTCCTCTTTTTGATTCTGTACCTAGCATAGCAATAAGACCTTCAAGCTTTATAGAAGATGACTCACATTTATTAGAAATAAATGCTTGTGACTTACATATAGGTAAGATAGGAATATCTGGTGATGATTATAGTTTAGAAATAGCAAGATACAGAATGTTAAATGCTTTAGAACATTTAATTAAAAGATCTAGTGGTTTCTATATAGACAAAATACTTTTTGTAGTAGGTAATGATTTTTTAAACTCAGATGGTGACTGGCCTATACCAAGTACAACAAAGGGCACACCACAGTTTAATACTAATAAACATATGGAAATGTATCGTGCAGGTAGAAAGCTACTTATAGAGTGTGTTAATATGCTTATAGATATAAGTTCAGTGCATATAGCAGTTATACCTGGTAACCACGATAGAGAATCAATGATGCATATAGGTGATGCGTTAGAAATATATTATGAAAACAATGAAAATGTAACTGTAGATAATTCTATGTCTATGATGAAAGCTTTTCATTATGGTAAGTGTTTAATTGTAAACGATCATGGCGATGGAGCTAAGTTAAATGATTTACCAGGAATAGTTTCTCAACGTTATAGAGAGCTGTGGAGTGAAGTAAGGCATGTTGAGGTACACAGAGGACACTATCACACTAACAAAGCTTATAAGATGCAAGCAGTTGAAGAACTAAATGGATTAACGGTTAGGAATTTATCATCAATGTCTGCAACTGATGAATGGCATGATATGAAAGGCTTTGTTGGTAATATTAAAAAGGCTTCTGCTTTTATATGGTCATATTACAATGGTGTACAAGCTAAACTAAATTATAATGTACACACTAGTTAATTATTTAAATATAGTAACATCAATAGTTCCGTTTGCTACTGCTTTAGATACATAAATAAATACTTGTTTCTTTTTAGAAGATATATTTGTATCCCCTAAAAATGCAGCTTGTCTTAATGAAATTTGATTTGATGTAGCCTGGTCAGAAACCAAAGATGTACTTGCTCTTAAATCAAAATCATGTAATAAAAAAACAGTGCTCTTATCTAATTCTAATTCTTGATTAGGAAATTTTGTTATTGGATCTTCAGATATATCAAACTCAGATAACAACACGCTAAAAGATGTAGTTTGAGAACTATGACTATTAACAAATATAATATCTTGCAGTCTTAAATCTATTATACTATCAAACACTTTTTCATATAGTACAGTACCTGTAGTTTCTGCAAAACCTAAATCTTTAATTACATTTACATCTGTTAATGCATATTTAGCTTCTTCTTCAACACTTTTTTGTTGAACGGCAGCATAAGAAGATTCAGGTGTTGTAAATCTTTGTGTTGTATCACCTGCTAATGAAGGAGTAGATTTTTTATCTCTATCTCTATCATAACTTAATCTTTTTAATTCTCCTTCATTTTTAGTCTTTAATGCCATCGAAATCTATGTATTCTATAGTAACCTCTTCTTCTTTTTCTAATGCCTTAACAATACCAGGATAAATCCTTTTATACGCATTAACACTTTTACCAACAAACCCATCGCGGAGAATAAGATTGTTTTCTTGACTGTCTCCAACGATAAGACAACCAGCAGTATGTTCGTCAGTATTTCCAGTATGTATAAGAATATATTCAAAGTTAGGCACATCAACAACATGCAACATACCACGATGTATACTAGGGTATTTTTTATTATATCTACTATGAAATCCACCCTCTTTTCTTAATTGTATATTATAAGTACCACTAGGTATTCTAGTTTCTCCTTTAACCTTAAAAGCTCTATGCTCGTCTTCTAAAGTATAACATAAAAATCTTTTACCAATGTCTGTAAGCTCGAAAAGCAGACCGTGTGTACAATCTGCTTGTGAGCTAAATCTTAATACCTGAAGACGCATTAGTCGTCAGAATTAATTCCAGTATTTGGTCCATCGCAAAGTAAAAACTGTACTTTCTGTGCAGCCGTAGTAGCGTCTATATCTAAATTTGTAGATGCATCACCAGCTCCATCAATGTGTACAGGTGCAAACATAAACTCTGTAGGTTTAAGATCTGCAATTATATCACCGTCTGGTTTAACAGCTACAGGATAGTCACCATCTACGTTTTT
>JGI24005J15628_10000107_pt1 | contig 58151 bp, 33 predicted proteins | sample LinPmetageLP40_FD_15628 | JGI IMG/M metagenome (IMG submission 15628)
AAGAAGTCACTAAAAAGAATACCGCAGAGATCGCTAAGAGTATTAGTCAAACTAATGCGGTACACACTACGCAAGGAGAATATCAATCAGCAGGTAGAATGACAGAGAACCAAGAGCGGTTCGTAGACGGAAAGTCTAAACAACTGGATATCCATCCAGCAAAATTGTTTAAGGAAGTATTTAATTTGTCTGTCTCAAAGAAGATAGACAAGAAACAAGCAAGTGACGCTATTGAAAAGCTAAACGAATATCAACAAGACAAAGGGACAATCCCTAGTTCAATTACTGGTTATCAACAAGATTGGAGAAATGTATGAAAGTAGTATATCAAACAAGAAACGGTCGCCTCAATGTAGAACTTTCTGGAGATGACCAGAAGTCAATCTTTGCAGAAATCGCTAGGTTTCAAGAGGTCTTTGAAGAGACTACTTGTGCTAAGTGCGGAAGTGACAACGTCAAATTTGTAGTAAGAAGCGTAGAAGAGAACGACTATTACGAACTAAGATGTGCAGACTGCGGGGCGCGTCTGGCGTTTGGAGTTAACAAGAAGGGTGGAACCCTATTCCCTAAACGTAAGGATGGGGACGGCAATTGGCTGCCAGATCGAGGTTGGGTAAAATGGAATGCCAAAACAGGCCAGAATGAATAGAAAAGGCCAGTAGCACACCACTACTGGCCTAGTTAGAGAGTCGTCGAAAGGCGGCTCTTTTTTTATAGATATTCTAAAGTAAAATATAATCCATATTGCGTTTTACTACCAATACTATCGGGAGAAGCGCTAAGAGCAGTAAACCAATCGTGACGAAGAGATTCGTGGGCAGCACCTTCTTTTGAAGTCTGATTTATATAAGTTCCATCGTCCGCACTAACGGTGTCTCCAGCAGTTGTATTTAGACCGCTGATCCCCGGAGATGAGGTTAGAGCCATGTCTGTCATGTTTTCTTCTGGATCGAATTCGTACCAGTCATGAGTAGATATACCTCTATGGGCTAGCTTTGTTGTGTCTGTAGCAAGTGGGTTTGGATGTCGAACCTCATAAACTTTGGTTGTCACTCCGCTAGCTTGATTTGCAATGTCTGCTCTGTCAAAAATACGTAGTTTACAATTTTGAACTCTAACCGCCTCGTCATGAGTAAACCTAATATTCAATGGGGCGTAGTAATTTGGCATCTTTTCATTATCAAGCTCACCTTCTCCGTTGTGAGATACTCCGCTAGCACTCATATATTTAGTGTTAGAGGCTTTAACTCCAGATGCAGTTCCGTTTGAATTACTAACAAACGTACTTTCTTGATATTGACCAACCGGAACAGATAGGCCAAAACTGTTACCAAAGAAGCCAAGTCCAGACCCCTGTGCGTGACCAATGAGCGTAGCGTCTCTATCTGTAGCTGTAAAACCAGTTTGGTTTACATGAAATGTTATAGCTGCCATTATTTAATCTCCTATTAAGAAATATTCTGTTATATTATACACGAAAAAAATTATTTGTTTATTTAACTCATACAAAAGCCAGTGTTATTTAAAAACCGCCACCACCAATACCACCAGCGCCAAAGAAATCGCCAGCGCCATTTAAAAACCCTCCTCCAAAACCATTAGACTGAAAAGCCCAGTCCGACCCGGCAAATTGATCTGGACCACCACCGGGAGGGAAGTCAATATCTGAGCCAACACCCTGAGCGTTAGAGGTTAATGAGCCAGCGCTACCCCCTCCGCCGTCTGTTATCACATTCAATCTAATCATTTGTTCTACACCGTTTGGTGGACCCGTTTCACTTACTCTATTGTGAGAAATGTCATTATGGTAGTGAAAAAACACGTCATATTGATTATTCTTAGATCTTGCGTTGGGATTTATCTTTAGTATTTGATTTTTAGGGTCTGTTTGCTGTAATTGCAGCACTGCTGAGTTAGCTAGAGACGGATCTGGCCCTAATTTTATTGGACCCGTTGTTTCTAGTGCTTCTGCGGGTTTCGTGTCAGTCATCTTCGTTGTTGTCATTCGACCCCTTATAACATAAGCTTCAAGTCCGGTTCCCTTATCAACTTCTCTTGCGATTATAGAAGTCGGTGCTGTTGGAGACGATCCTCCCGTCTCCCATCTCATCTCTTGGTCAGAACTTAAAAAATCATTAGTATCAAAAACCAGACCTACCTCAAGAACCTCAAACGTCCTAACTCCCCCTTCATCATTTAATGTCTTTGCTTTTAATACAACTCCACCTCCGCTAGCTCCAGAAAGCTTGAATGTATCGCCTTTTCCATACTTAGAGCCGGGATTTATGATTACAATGTCGTGAAGTTTAGCAGAGGCAAATTGACCTTCCAATAACGTTCCTTGTTTTGGCTCTTTAGATATACCAATTGTTACGTTAGAATAAGTATAGGGCAATAACTTACCCCTCCTCTGTGGCTGTATTCTCCAGTGAGATTTTTCTCTAATTTTAGATACTGCCTCCGCATGGGGTTCGTTTAAAATGGCATTTTTAGAATCAGAATAAACATAACCTCCGACTTCAAAGAGCGAGTTATTCCAAGATGTAGGAATCCTGAAGTCAACATCAGCTTCTTTTTTATCGACTTCGTAGGCTCCTAGCGGATACCCCTCTGAGAGTTCTTCTTCTGTTGGTTCACGATCTATGGGAGATCCGTTTACGTAATATTCCTTATTTACAGTATCTCTTGAAATTTTAATACCATCATTAAAGTGATGTACAACAAAAAATCTAGGATCATAAATCATTTGATCTCTGGGCCACTGCTGATAAACTCTAGCGTATAACTGAGTAGTGTCAAGAGTAGCATAGTCCCCGCCCCTATAAGAAGGAAAATAATCGCTACCAGCGCCAATTCCAACTATATAGTCATCCAAGCCAACGGCATTTTCTGTAACAAACTGTAAAGCATCTCTTGTAGCAAAAGTAGCAACAGCGCCTATAACTCCGACAGCACCCGCTGGACTCAAATCCTGAGTCATCCAGTTCTCATCAAACCAACGTTGAGAAGAGTGGTTTGGACCTTCCGGTAAGTGTCCAACGGGACTACCCAAAGTTGATTCAGCTAAGTCTATATTATATTTAAGACCATTAGTATTATCAGGCGTATTAGTAGTTCTATATGTATGATACAGCGTCAAATCTTTTGTTATATTGCTACTTCCGTCGTTAACGTCCGTAAGATCTGCGATCACAGGTACTTGCACAATTTGAGGATTTCTATAAAGAGCAAATGGAGATATAACAGGAACGTAAGGTGAGATGTCGGCATTGAACCAAGCTTGTACGAATTGATAACCATTAACAGAAAATTTACCTCTTTTATCTGTACCTACTCCAAGGTGATCGTAAAGACCGTCAAAAGAAACTCGATTAGTATTTGGGGCGAAGTTTATAGATTCAAAACAAGCATAAACCTCTTGAGATAAAGGTCTAAATTCTATTTTAGAAGAGTTCATTGGCTGAAGATCAAACACACTATCACTATAATCATAAATAAAGTCTTGTGCATTTTCATGTGTTTTATTTACATCAGCCTGTGTCCTGTCTTTTTTATGCATCCAAGAATATCTTTTAGGCTGACCTTGGTTATCGTCTTGAAAATAGTCAGCTACTGTGTTTCTAAAAGTTAAATCTCCAATATGATGATTTAAAGATCCAATCATTCCAATATTTGAAATAGGTCTTCCGTAAGTTCCGCTTGGCTCACAGTTCGTTCCTATATCAGCAGGTAGATGTTTTAAAGTACCGACCTCTGACTGAGGGAACATTCCCGCCTCCTGATGTTTAGTAGTAGTAATAGCATTTGCAACATTATTTAAATTTTCAAATGGCTTACCGTTAGAAGCATAGAAGAATTTACCATTAGCTTCATATTTGTCATTGGTTGATTGAAAGTTTTTGGGCGCTAAAAAGAAATCAGTGTCGTCCGCCATTAATTCGGCGTACTGAGACTGAGCCTGATACCCCTCTGGAAAAACACACCCAAAGAAAGGGTAGGAATTAAATTTGCCATCAATACCACCATTATCAAATGGGTTACCATTTGTGTCTATGCTAAACTGGGTTGTAGAAAGCGCGTTACCATTTATACCGTCGTCACCAGCGTATGCCTCGCCGGTAGCCGCTGCTTCTGATAGTACAGGATTGCTGTTGGCAGACATATTTCTTCTTGTGCCACCAATTCCAATACCCATAAAATCCCAAGAGGTAACCTGCATATACCCATTAATAACACCAGCATAATGAAAAACAGACGTTGGATATCTCTGTTGATTGTCTGTGATATCAATTATGGAAGGATTAGTGAATGAGACTTGTTGTCTCTCTTGTTCTTCTTGTCTTCGATAGTAGTTATAATAAAAAGACTGTTCGTAATTATTTGGTTTGGATATGGTTTGATCTTCTCCGCCAATATCATCCCAATCTGTTAGTTTTGTATTACCGCGTTTTGCTTGCTTTCTTACCCAATCATGATTTCTAAAGAAAAACATACTATTAGTCATTAAGTACATAAAATCCCAGTTGGGGTCGGCGGGAGCTATGGAGGCAGAACCCTCTCCAACGCTAAGTGGAACCCAGACACCGTCTAATTTTTGTAATATTACATTCTCACCCTTAGTAAACGATCTACTTGTAGGATTATGAACAGTTAAAACAACCTTTGTGTTATCTTTGTTTCTACATTTTCTAGGGCTTGCAAAGTCTGGCATCCATTGTTTAGGGTTTGCATTTTGCATACTTACGACAACCGCCTTCCCAGTCTGTACACCGAATCCAGTACTTTTATTTGTCAAAAAGGGAGAATCTTCCTCTAGCGTCTCTTGCACTGTAGGCTGCTCTGCGCCGGGGAGGTCTTCCGTCATTATGGCAAAAACCTGAGTAGTTCCAGACTCGAATTTACCTTCAAGCGGTACGTAGTGATTAGAAAGCTCGCCAGCGGTTCCGTTTCTAGGGCTTGGATTTATACTTGGTGGATCAGCACCAGTTTCGTCTCTATAGATATAAGGTGTGCCAACAGGAGTGGTTTTTGTTTGAATTATCGTCGTGTCTGTAGAAGCAACAGATCTTCCCGTTCTTTTTTTAGTATCTATACCGAACAGACGCAGTTTAAATGTAGTAGTAACTTCTTTTGCGCAATCATTACATCCGTCAAGACTTATACCTTCTTCAACTAAAACGTTAGGTATATCCAAAAGAAAAGTAATATTGGCTTTCCATTCAAGACATCCATATTTGCTAGACTTGATGTCTTGTATAAATCTATATCTAGCCCTATCTGTACTCGTCCAATCATTATAGTTTACACTTCTCAGGGTGTTGACATAATTATTCATCTCTATAATATTTCTTATTAGGAGAGAATCACCTCTGGAACCAAGAGGAAACTTTTCTATATTATAAAGATATTTAGAGTTTCTATTATATGTTCTGCCAACAAGATCTTCTATCCTAAGATCACTCCATCTGTAGTTTTCACTACCTTCAGAAAACTCCCAGTTCATCACGTCTTGCTCTGTGTCTCCCCCTCCCTTCACAAGAATATATTCTCCATTTCTTCCGCTGTTTCTCCAAGCGTAAAAAGATACGGTGTACGGAAATTCGTAACGCGAACAGGATTCGTCGATGGATGCTGCGATTGGCTCGAAAATATTCTGTAGCGGAAGTTGAGAGTATAATGAGTTGCTAGTAGAAGAAACAGTTCCTGAAAATTTATTCAACCAGAATCTAAGGTTTTTATATTGTCCTACCTGCTGTTTGTAATAATCTTCTTCGCTTGGAGTATCAGGCTCACCTCTTATCCTGTCGTAAACTGCACCAATATATTCAAAATCTACTCTTTTTGGCCCCTGCGGTAAAGTGCAAATCCAGTCGTAGAGCGTTCCGGTTGTAAATACTCCTAGTCCCAAATCTTGAAATCTGAGATTATCTGTAGTTATAGAGTGAAAGCTTTCGCTTTTGCTTTTTTCTTGATTAGAATATAAATTTGGTTTCATTTTTTTCTCTCTTGTCCTTAGTTATTCTTATTCCGTAAGATTATCTGCATTAAAAGCCTTCTAGAGTGCTATTAAATCTCTCATTGAGCTTGAACCCTTCTCCATACGTCCTCTCTATGATAGCTTGCGTGTCTGGCGATTCCTCCGTAGGCATAGGTCTCGGTCCAAATACCATCTGACCCAAGTTACGGTTTGATGTCGTGGCGAATTTTGATCGACTTCCCGCGAGACCATCAGGAAGAATAGTCTCCGTGTCATATATTGAAGTATTATGACCGGGCTGGGGGGTGAACATAAGCTCCCAGTCAATGGGACTCCAATAATCCCCAAGTTCTTTTCCATATGCATCAAAGTCTGCCACCATTTGTGCCTGCTCCTCTTTAGTGAAAGATTCACCAGTTTCAAGATTTTTAACGACCCTTGAGCTTTTTCTAACTTCGTAAGTAAGATTCTGGGAAGCTTCTTTATTTCTTTCTATGCCAGTGAAATCATCAGTAGTGGCGAAAAATTGATTCACCTGACTAGCAATCGCTGCACTCATATTTGAACTAGAAGCGCTTTTGATCATACCCTTCCTGATCATTTCATTATTAGTATCAATAATTTTTTGTCTTTCTCTAACGATTTGTGCTATAGCCTCTTCTTTTTGTTTTTGAAGCTTACCAAACCTAGAAGTATAAAGATCCATTTTAATAGTACTTTTTACACCCGCCTCAGAAACATTGATTGACAGAGATGTTACTAGCGGTCCACCTTCCTGTAGTGATTTTCCTATTGATATCCCAGATGGAGTAGAAGGAAAAACAAATCCACCTCTTTCGGAAAACAACATCAAACTATTAGAAAATTCCGCTTGAAGTTTTCCACCCTCGTCCATTAATTGATATCCAGCGTAATTCCAAGGCGCTAGATTTTCATCTTTAACAAATTCTATTTTACCTCCAATGTCTGTATATCTATCTTTACCACCAGCTATATTTGCAGCAGACCTCCAAGGTCCATAGCACCTTTCCGTTGACATGAGAGGTAAAGCAACAATGTTTGGATAAATTGGTGAAGGTTGCGTTGTAGCATACTGCCGATCCATCCTCGAATTTGCAGAGGATTTCATAGCCTCTCTTTGAGTGTTCGCTGCGGATTCTAATTCTTCAAAGGTAAACTGTGAACAATCTATGGGAACTTTTTCGTTAACAATTTCCGCTGGCTTTTCAAATCCTTTTGGACCCCTAACAACATCTTGAGTCAAAGCATTCTTAATACTGACTGTTTCCAAGCTAAAGAAATCAGAATCCATATATCTTTGATTAATAGTAGTCGTGACTCTACCCGGAACGGTTATAAGAGCATATACATGATCGCTGTCTAAATTCTCTTTTTCTGTGTCTATAATAAAAGCATCTTGCTCTTTGTCATACCTCCTTGCGTATTCTTCGTGTGTTATAACGGTTCTATCTAGACCTCCACCTACAAGTATTCTATTAGGATTTCCAAATGTAGGACGAACAATGAACTCTGTATCATTATATGCTATAGTTTGAGGTGGTAATATTCTTTCGTATCCGACATCAGATGCTGTTATCTTAACCGTCCTGTCGTTCGGAGCAAATATGGGCTGAGAATAAGCTTGGACGCAAGTAAAAGTTCGGCAGCCATCCTCATCTTCTCCTTCTATAACCTCTGGCGCAGAATAATTTGGAATGTATTTTATATCTCTCCCGTAAACCATTGCGGGGGTATTTTCGCTTTTCGGTGGCATATACAATTTTTCGTCAACATCACATTTGACAAAAGCTACAGCAGGTTTTCTTTTTTCATCGCTTGATTCTCTTCTGCTTTTGCTACCTTCTGGAAGAGGTATGTTCACTGAAACATTATCTAACTCAGAGAGCATGTCGGGAATAAGAGTGTTTCCTGCAACAACTTCCTGTGTAATAGAATCAGCAGATATTCCTCTAAAATCTAAATACTGACTATTATCGTACCTGACATAGCAATGTATTCTTCCGTTTTCTGACACAAAATTAGTTAGATCTTTTGGAATAAACTTATAACGAGTAGCAGGAGACAGTTTACTATCCGGCATAGACCTAGACTCTATCTCAGAAAGAGAAAGGTTTCTAGGATAAAGAGCAAAATTAAAAAATCCACCCTGCGGTTCTGGTTTATAATTAAACGCCCATTTTTCAGAAATAGGATTATAATTTCCTTTAAGTGCGCCGTATCCATATGTTTTATCAGCCGTCAAAGGGTCAATACTATCCTCGTAGTTATCTTTATATAAAAATCTTTCGTAATTCCAACTCTTTACCTTTAATTGATCAGATCTAATTTGCTCCATCTTAAATATATAAGACTGAGATTCAATCAAATCTTGACCACTTGCGTTAACAGGTAAAGGTTTAAATCCAAATGGCCCCCTATAAACCTCTCTTACAGAGTCCGTAAAGTCTCCATATATTGGATTTTCATCTTCATCAACGCCTTGGATTCCAATTTGTTTTTTTAATTTAATATCTTCGCTATAGTTTACGTTGCAATACCGAGGAATTTTAACAAGAAATTTCTTGCCTAGGTTTTCTTCTGCTATTTTTCTTATAAAATCGTAAACCTTTTTAGAATTCTTGTAACCCCTTCTGGACATCCTTCCGACCTCTGCGCTTAACGCGACTGCTGACTCTTTGATATGGCTTAGTATTGCAGGATGATTCCCAGCCTCTGTGAATTTCTCAATTTCCTCTTCAATTGCTTCTATTTGCGAGAAAACACAGGTATTTGCTTCGTTAAAAGCTTCATTAGTATAATATCTGGAACTGCCGTCGAATGCAGCTTGCGAAGAAGTAGCAACAATTAGATTATAACTAGTGGTGAGTATCTGTTCTAATGATCTTTTTTCTATCTTTAAAGAGTTTGTGTCTTCGTCAGAGTTAGCGAAATCCTCTATCTTGTTTACCTGTGTGATTACTTCATCTATTTTACTAGAGAGATTAGCAAGGCTAGCTCTATTTATCCCTAGTTTTTCTGCGCGTTTATAATAAAGTGGATATCCATAAGGAGGCGAGCATGGACTAGCAGGATATCCGTCTGGACCCATGAAATTCTTTTCTGAGTTAAAGACACATCTGGGAACAGAGACGCCAAATTCTCTATTTTCTAAATCCCTAATATTAAAAGGGTCTCCCTCTGGTATGTTTCCAAGACCCTCTATATCTTCGGATTTAGTTCTGAATAGCTCATTGTAAAATCCCTTCAAGTTTCCTACTTCTTGAATATAAGTTTCGTTATATTGTCTAGCTAAAAGATCCGCCCAGTTATCGTAAGATACCAAAGCTGCCCTAAGCTCTATTTCTGTGGCTACATAATAATTACCAACACCGTGGGCATCTAAAGCGCTGGTGTCTAACATTATTTGCTGATAAGAACCAAACCCTCTAGGTATAGATAAAGCGCCCTTACCTAAAAAACCATAAAAAGGAAGCACTTGTTGCTTCAAGGAAGCTTCTAGGCTCCATTGTTTTTCGTTAATATATTGTAATTTGTTTGGTATTCCCGCAGCTTGTTTTCTAGCTTCTAAGCTGTCTCTATCTTTGTAGGTGGAAAAATAATGCATCTCGACTTCTTGCGCGCCAGCCACAAATTTATCAGTAGTTATATTAGCAAGCTCAAATCCAAGATTTCTATTCTCGACATATATCCCTTGATTCTCAAGCCTATTTATATACGACTGTATAGAACCGTAGGTAGGTTGTTTTGATCTATCAATAGCATCGACTCGAATTATACCATGAATAATATTAGACATGTATTGTTTATACTTGTCGCTACTAGGATCATACCCAGAAGCTTTCTTTGTCCAATAATTATTTTTTGCAAAAGCAGAATTCATAATCGCAGCTTTTTCGTCTGTGTCTTCTTTTAAGCTCGTTAAAGGATCTATAACAGGGAATAAACTGACAAATAAATCATGGCTAATTATATCACAAAGCTCTTGAGCTATTGATAATAAATCTGTTTGATTATAGTTCATCATATAGATATTGGGAATTTTCTCAGTGGGTATTCCACCAAAATCTACGATATAATTGAAACCCCTAAAATCTATGGTTCCACCAAAACCAGCTTCTAAGTACTCTTCAGGAAGCTTTCCGTATTGTTCAAAAAGGGCTGCTAAAGCATGACTAACCCTATACCAAGGAATACCTTGTTCTGACCTTCTGGAAAAACCCTCTCCAGTTATTGGGAAAAATTTAGGATATAGCTCGCTAGCTGCCCCTACGTCTGTGTCTATAGCTTCGGCTGTGAAAATTTTACCAGCAGAACCAGCACTCTGAACCGTTTGAGGAAATTTGTATAGATCCCAATTTGTATCAGATGGATTTAATGCTGATGTACCAAGTTTTGCGTCAAACCCAACATGTTTTACTTGGCCTGTACTACTTACCTGTTTTTTTATAGTCCATTTATACTGAGCTTTCTCGTCTAATCTTTTTTGTAATTCATCGCTTGGGTCGTATTCTAAAAATCCATATACGTTAAAAAGATTTTTATTATTAAAGGTAGTTCCTGCGTAATCATTTAAAATAATAGCGCAATTTGACAATATTTCTCTAGGGTCTGTCACTTTCGCGCTATGAGAAGGGTTTCCGTTTGCCCCCCTCGTTTCACTTGTGCTTTGCAATATACCACCAAACGTAAAGTGTTGGTAGCCTCTGTCCTTGTCGTCGTGGGTATACAGAAAGCTTTTATCTACCCAAGTCCTCAAGTCGTCTCTTGGATCTTCTATGTCTGAAAAAAGCTTTGTTTTTTCTTGGTTTCTAAGATAGTATTTTTCCCTTTCGTTGGGCCATTCTCCAGAAGCTTCATAAGGAGTCCTAGAAAAAGCTCCACTAGTCTGGATTAATTCGTCTTCAAAGTTCCACTTTTCTAAGTCAATAGAAGATATTCCGTATGTTTCATCAATTATTCTTCTGTAAGCCTGCTCTACGGTCGCCCAGTTTTTACCAAACTTAAAAAATACAGGAGATCCAACCGGAGGAGCAACAAACTTGTCTCCATTTCCAGAATGATAAACGTCGTCTCCTAAACCTAAAAATGTAGAGTCCGATTTATTATATTCATCTTCTATTAATTCTACAGACAGGTTAGAGCTACTATCTCCAAATCCGCCAGCTATATTAAAATTTCTTATACTAGCGCCTAAGAATGTTTGTTGAACAAACCCCTCGTTTCCTTCAGTCCACCCTCCGTTAGAAAAAGTTCCTGACGGACCTTGAGGTAATACAAATTTACTAGGCCACTCAGAACCTGATCCGGCTGCTTGGTCTTGATCAAAAGCTCCCGTAGGAGGCACTACTGAATAGTCTGGTTTATGTTTTTCTGACATCTTATTCCTCTGGGCAAGATTCTCCTGAAGTCCAAATAGCTCCGGGGTAAGCCGTACAAGCTTCTTCCGAAATGTTATTTCTACAAGTTCCGTCTGTGTATTCACACCTACCTTCTACGAAAGGCACTTCTGATTTCACAGAAGGAAATAGTCCGTCGTCATCATATTCGTAGTTTTGATTATTATTACTTGAAGGCTTAGTTCTTTTGGTAACATCTGACAGATATTCTATTTCTATATATTTTCTACTTTGTTTACTTCTTAGTTTTGCAAGCGTAGTGCTAGGGTCTGAGTAGTCTGGAGCCTCCAATTTAGAAGGAGGATTATGCATATGGTTAGGATATTCTGGAAAGTAATGAATATAATTATTAAACTTTACTTCTGGAACAAGAGGTGCAACGTTAGGAGAGTTTGAAAAATCTTCTACTTGTTTAAAACCCTCCCAATGAAGAATGCCACTTTGTCTTTCTTGGTCTATAAGTAAAAGTGTTGATGCGGGGTAGGTTTTAAATACACCACTAACTTCCCACCAAGCCAAAGAAAACATTTCTCCTGTAACATTCGCTGGATAAGAAATATTATAAGGATTAGGAAAAGGAAAATTAATTCCAGAGGCAATAATATATTTTTCAGGTTTGTTTACATCAAACTCTTTATGTCTAACTTGAGGAGTTGATATAACATAAACATTTCCGGTAGGGATTGTAGAATCCCAATCAGAAGATGTATGCTGCCTAAAATCAACAAAATTAGCTTCACCAGAAGCAACTAACTGCTTGCCGGAAACTAATTTTTGCTGCTCTGTTAAAGGTGTTATTCCACTATGGCTCATTTATCCAACTCATAAACCCAAGACAAACTAATGTTGTAAGAACCTTCTTTTGGACTCCAAGTCTCCTGCGGCGCAGATAAAAAATACTTTCTAACGCCTTGTTCTCCTTCTGGACTTAATTCTTTTATTAAACTGCCAATTTGACTAGCGGTTGGTTCTACAACGCTAGGTTTCTTTAGGAGTAAAGACTTTCTAGTGGAACCGTAAGGTATTTTAGTGTAATCCATTTGTAGACTAAGTTGTACTTCTCTTCTATATTCAGTTCTACCGCCAATGTACTGAAGAACAGGCCCGGTTGGACGACCAAGAACAGGGATGACCGCGAATATGTCTCCGGGGTAAGTATCATTCACGGTTATGTTTTCCGATAGCACTCCAGATATAATGTTTGTAGGTCTGTTGTCAAAAGAAAGATTATAGGTTATCTCTCCCGTGTTTTCATTCATACCTAAAGAGATAGAGTTTGGTTGAGAATTAAGCTGAACAGCAACGGAAGCGTTTGCTCTTTTATATAAATCGCAACCAAGTCCAAACTGTCCACTATTTGATATCGACATATACTTACTTATAGCTACATCGTAAGCTCCAGATGTAGCGTTTTCTAAATGTACTCCTCCAAACGCAGCGCCACTAGGGTCTATAGGTGTTAAACCTTTTACATTACCGTCAACAGAAACAGATACAAACGGATTACTTGTGTCACTAGAGATGCTCATGTTGTACGTTTCGTAAGCATTTCCGCTAGCTAATAAAAATGTCTCTGTAACAGAATAACTTCCAGCACTTTGATTTATTTGCTCTGTTCTTGTGTGGTTATAGCCTTGGTAAGAGCTGTGTAAATTTATTATACCTTTACCAATAATACCAGCGCTATTTGGATACACATCTTTTATGTTACTACAAAGTTTATCTTGAACAAACAATCTCGCTTGCTCCCACGCTTCTCTTTTTACTATTTCATTCTCTGTGTTATCTTTAGGGCCATAGTGCGTCTTGCCAGTAGCATTAATACTATGAGTGATTCTATATGATTTATTTATATTAGGCTGCTCTGAAAGAGACTCGTCCACCTCTAAAGACCAGTCTTCAGAAAAATCATTTATAAATGCGCCACTAAGACTAGCTAAGGTGGGGTGTAGATCTGGGTGATGCTGCTTGACTCCATCTCTCAGTAGGTCTTGCTCTAGAAGTCCGCTTCTAGCTATTCCATCTCCGAGTATAAGCGCACCTTCTGCGTCTACATGCAACTTACTGTTTAAAAGAGTGTCTGCTTCTAAAGTTATTGTGTAAGAACACTTATCTACGTATATCCCTTCCTCAAAGCTAATATCTATAACTCTAGGATAACAAATAATAGACTCTTCGTCGTCATCCCAGTCTGACAATTCAAACCTTTGTCCATCTCTAGCGAAAAGCGCTCTTAAAGCTTTCTGTTTCACAAATAAAGAATGAGAAGAAGCGTTTGCAGAGATTTGTTGCTTAGGAGGGTATTTATCTGCCCCTAATACAGCGTCAAACCCAAGATAAGGACCAACCTTGCTGTTTTCCACGACCGGGTAGTCTGCTGGGTAAGTATGAAAGTCAAACCTTTCGTGGGATTGTCCAACCGCTACAGGTTTTGTTGCGTAGGGAGTGCCTTGGTCCGCTAACAATGTTCCGTTTAAAGTAATTGTATACACGCTACCGAACGCTTCTCCCGCTCCGTTTTTTAAAATAGACGTGCCTATAGACATAAAAGGCGTAGGTCTTAGCGTACAGGGTTGATTAGGATCGTTATTGTATCTTATTCTGATCGGCATTATTTACCCCTCATCCTTAAATTTAGATTCGCTATGGTTTGAGTACTAGTTAAATTCAAATTCAAAGAATTATTATAAATACCGCTATAAACCTGCATGTACAAAGGCATGTCTCCGCTTCCTACGTAAGATCCGAAACTATATAGATTCACATTATTATACACTATATCAGACGATGGACCGGGAATAGATAAGTTTATTATTTGTCCACTAACAGAAACTGGGCTTCCAGACGCTATCAAATTAAACTCTTGATTGACACCTGTTCCAGAAATTAACTCACCTCTAACATATTCTACATATGGACGATGAGCAACGAACCCCTTCTCTGCGGGGTCTTGGCCTGAAACTTCTATGAACACATCTCCATTTTCATTTGCAATTATTATTCCGCTTACTTCATAGCCTTCTTGCTGACCTGTAGTGTTTTGGTATACAATATTTCTCAACCTGTCCGCTTGGCTTTCCGGCTTGTGTCCAAATACCTGAGCGTCAATATAGCTCCCAGAATTAGGTACGGAGGCAATTTGTTCTCTGAGCATGGCGTCAAAGGTGTATGAAGCTCCAGCGTCTTCAAGTGTTTGCGTTGGATGATCTCCGCTGGTTGAGAAGTTGTGATTAGGAGAACCCGCAACCAGAACATAATCACTATCTCCACGTCTAGCTCTATCTATACCAACAGAAAAACCAAAGAAATCATTTTCACAACCAGTAGGATCTACATTATTTCTATCTTTGTATCCTTCTGGATTCATTTTTTGCGCATAAACCCACTTCTTAGATCTTGCTGTCCAACTTGTAATTTTGTGACGATAAGTAAAGACTGCGCCATTATTCAACACCATATCTCCACTAGTTCTACTGAAATCGTCTATCCTTACACCAGAGCTTCCGAGGTCAAAGAATGAATGTTGAGGAATATCAAATTGTCCACCAAATTCTTTTCTTATAAACGCAGCGTTACCACTATATATGTGATCATGGATTGTCTCAAAATCGTGTGCAGGCGCGCCTATGGCAGCAAAGTCAGAATCTATTGAAACCGAATATCCAAATCTATCTGTCATGATTGCATTCTTCATAACAAAATCACTAGTAATGTTAATTGGCTTGTGGGCTTTTTCTTCTTTAAGTTTTCCTAGTGTTGAATTTTCTATGCCAACATTGATACTACTAGGTCTAATTTTTTGTTGGAATTCCCAAGGTAGAAATTCTGAAACAGCATTTTTTCCACGTCCAGTTCTTTCGTAGTAAAATGCAGCGCCAGCACCACCGTTACCACTCAATTTGAGGCCAGACCCTATAGCGCCAGATTCATGTAAATTATATATACCAGACCATGATTCAATATCTTCATTTAAGAATCCATTAAATGGCGCGCCAACAATTAACTTGTCTTCATGAATATCAATAGATATGCCAAACAGATCGCCAGCATATCCAGAAGCGAGCATATCAAAATCAATATAATCTTTATCTTTATCTACCATGAAATCTGGAATGCCACCCTCTATTCCAGCATCTATGTAAAGCTTGCCGTCTATAATCCCGCTATATCTTGGATAGACTCCGTAGATAGGGATAATATCTTCGCCAAACCTTTCTAGTTCTTGTTCTACTCTTTCGGGTGTTTCTGGTGAAAACTCTCTAAAGACATCTCCGGGATTTTTGTTGTTCTCAGAATCTGTATAGTTTTGCAGAGACCCGGCAACACCTCCTATTGTGTATCTTTCTACTAAATTATCCAAGCCACTAGCAGCGTAATATTTAGCAGCACTTCCTCTTTGTGGAGACAAGACTTTTTGAGTAAATGAGAATTTCCTGACTCCGTCAACAAAGTTTGTATCCTCACTATACTCCATGTTTCCGTATTTTTCTGGACTTGTCGGATACAGGCTACGAATAAACTTTTGGTTTTCTTCTATAGCATCATTCATGAAGTAAGGGGATTGCCCTTGTATTATAGTAGAGTCGGAAAGAAGAACGATTCTAGATCTATTCCTACCCACATTAAACGTAGTAAAATGTTCTAGCTCATCTGCCGCGATGACAGGGCCATCTTCAATAAATTGATTTCCATATCCATCGCAAGCAGGAGAGGACGAGCAATATTTATCATTAAGAGTTTTAATAGGTCTAAACTCTGGATCAAAAGTAATAGCCTGCTCTGGGTTATACCAAGGTACACCAGAGCATTTAGTGATATAAATCTTTCTTTCTTTTGTTCTTGTTGATGTTATTGTTTCGACATTGATCGGAAGAGGGCAACCTGAAACAGAAATAACTCTTGGTGTCAAAGGTCTATTTCCATCAAAGTCTTCGCTCTTAATCTGTCTCCATTCTTTAGTGTCAAGTCTTAACGATATCTCGCTAATCTCTTTCTTAACCCTAAAGTCAAATATCTTCGTTTGTTTTTTATAAGTCTCTGTTCTTTGTAGTTTTCTACTGCTATCATCTACGTTTCCATCTCCAGACTCTTCTCTGTCATCTGGATAAGGAGAGAAAGAAACGCCGTCAATATCTAGGGTTATATCGTACTTCTCGTCGGGGCTTTCTGATATATAATCTATAAACATTTTATATCCAGAGTTTGGAACTACTTTAAAGTCAGAGCTAGCATTAGCGTCTATCTTCCAGTAAACATAAGGATTATTGTATCTTTTCTCGATTAATGGCGCTTGATAGCGAACCAACTTCTTAGTATTGTCGCCAACCTTGAGCGGAATAAACGCATACTCAGTGTAACCCGTAGTAAAGTCTATCTCCGAAGAGTAATCAATAGGGTTGGCGTTTTCTGGAATAATTGCAAGTTTTTCAACTTTTGTCTCTGCTGTAATTGCGTTGAAAGCATATCCGTCAGGACATCCTATAAACACAGATGCGGTCTCATCAATCAATTGGGCTGGTTCAAAACCTCCCGTATTATCATAAGGTATAGCTTGAGTGTTACCTTGAGCTATCAGATCTGTATCCTGAACAAAATACGCGCCGTTCGCCTTAGAGTAGTAAGGCTTAGTGTTCAATCCCAACTTATCACAAATATACTCTACGTGGTTTGCTTTTTCTTGACTGTTAGAATATGTTATTACGAGTTTTTTATCTCCTGTATCTAACCAGTTCTTGATTCTATTTATATCTGAATCAGAAGGTTTGGCGATAGGATCTGCAATCCAGACGACATTATGTATAACAGAAATTGAATCAGTTTCAGTAAATATCACTCCAGAAGAAACTTCATGCTGTCCCTGTTTTAAGACCTTGGCTACTGCCGAATTAGCAAATGCAGAACTGAAAGAGTCTCTTCCCGTCCAGCCACCAAGCTGAATAATGTTTCCAGCGCTATTGCAATCCTGAGAAACAAGGTTGTTGTAGAAGTATATATTTTGATCTTTATTATTAGGATCTTCTCCTGCGTTATTTGACTTACCTACAGCAAAATCTGTTTCAGCCTGCATAGAAGCAAACAGTATTACTTTAGAGTTAGTGTTAACGGAGTTGTTGTAGTAAGACTCTTCCGTGGCCCAAACACTCTCTGGCGAAACAACAAAATCACTAGGAGGAACATCTACTTCGTAAGAAGTACCTGCGGCTTGCATGAATGAGTTTCTAGTCTCAAAAGGCTCTGGGTCAAAGAACTCACCTCTAGTAAAATCTTCAAATATTCCAGACAGAAACGATCCAGAGGGTTGACTTATGGAAAACGCCAACTCGTCAAGTTGCGTGTCGGCAAATTCATAGAGTTTAGTACTTGTTTCATAAGTAGTCGTTATAATCCCAGAAAGACTGGTAGTGCATTTTTTATCTTCGCCGCTGGAAGCAGGTATAATAACTGGTGGTGGTGTTATGTGTTCAGCAGCCGTGAGGACAGGTCTAATTGCCTCTCCCGGTCGATCTACATAAGGTTTTGGATTTTGAGGCCAGAAACTGCAACCTCTTGCTGGATTTGGATTATTAAAATGGAAAGGCCAGTTTGTCTTGTATTCTATTTTACCGGGAGGAGTACCGGCAACAATACACTCAGAGTTCCACTGTGTTCTCAAATCTCCTAGATGCTGAATAGTATGCTCACACTTTGTGTTAATTGTATCACAAGGAGAATGTAGTAGTAAATCTTGTAACTCCAAATCGGAAATATCTATTCTAATATCTGCAACACCACTAGCAAACATATTATTATTTGTTAGATGTGTATCATGTATGTACTCAGGAATAAATGCTTTGGTTACATTGTATTTATCATTATTATAATCTAACTCAGAAACACCACCTACTAATGATTCATATTCATTTCTAGCAGGAACAAGTCTCATTCTTGATCCAAGCTTTTTAAGAATCTTATTTACTATTTTATTAGAATCGAAGTATAGTCCATTCTCTTCCCAGATTGGGTCGTTACCAGCCAGAACTAAAGTTCTGTCACCTAGAGCAAGCCAAGATTTAATATTATCTATAATTTCGTCACTAGCAGCATCTAATTCAGGAGTAATGATAAATGCGAGACCTGCGCTTTCGGGTATTTCTATCTCGGAAAACGGAAGTCTTTCAAACGAAATATTCTTAGGCTTGAGATAAAGACCCATCTGGTCGTAGAACTGAGCCATGTCTCCAGAACCATGAACGCTTCTGTCAAGATTTCCAAACCTTGTGAACTCAACAGCACCACTGTGTGGGTGATACCTTCTAGATTCAAATACCCTAACCGCTCCAGCTTGCATATAAGAAGCCCAAGTATCCTCTGACCTGTGATACACGTTATAATCATCAAATTCATTAAAGGAGTCTGTTGGCGCACCAAAAGCTGCTACGCCGCCGTCTTCACTAATAGCGGTACTGTAACCAAGTCTAGAAGTTCCAGCAAATTCTTGAGGAATGAAACCCCAAGTTCCTGTATACGCAATATCTGTGTAGTCGTACTTGAATATTTTCTTATATAAATTAATAGGAGTTTTACCCCAAAAACTCTTGTCTGTTCTTAGTGCAAACTTATTAGTTTGATTAAGCTCGTTATATGTCGCTTTCTGTACCTGTAACTCTCCAGACACAACTAGGAGATTATCATACTTTGTAACTTCTTCGTCCAAAGACTTAGAGACTAACCACTCTCTAATCTTCTTATACATTCTTGTGTTTTCTTTTTCGTCTCGCTCATAGATTAAGCAAGCTTCTGTTGAGTAAGGAGATCCAATAGTAACAACTTCAGAATTGTTACTTATTGAAACAGAATGGCCGAACCTGTCGTTTGGTTTTGTTCCGTATGGAAGTCCTGTCTGGTCCATCGCCCCTGCGAAATCATCACTGCTAAAAAGCTGTAAATCTTCTTGAGGAGAAACAATCTCTTGCACAAGGTTAAATCTACCATTCTCTTTTTCAAAGATGTAAGCACGACCACCAGATTCTGGCGGAATTTGAAACTCATAAGAATTACTTCTAGCCCACTCTTGACCTACTCCACTGGTTACATAATTCATAACTGGATTGCCAGTAAAGTTGTAGTCTGGGAATCTAGATTGTTTTTGCGTGAGTAAATTTCCGGTAGCCAAAGTATCACTAAGTATTTTGACAGAAGCTTTGTCCCAAGCAAAACTATCAGAATAAATCTGCTTAACATACCCGGACTGAGAGGTGTCATTCGTTAAGTCTTTAATACCACTTTCATATGCGTACTCTTGATAGAAAGACAAAAATTCATCTAGCGCTGGCTGGAATGCAGCTTTATTGAATGTTGATGGAGTATCGTCACCAAACACTCCGACAATAGGAGGAACACCGCTATAAAGAGCGTCTCCGTAAGGGAACATTTCAAAGAACTTCTTCTGTATTCCACTCAAAGCGGTGTTTTTTAATACCGCAGGATCTTCATTGTCATCAAGTAAATTATTTATGTATAAGTGATGGAACCAAGGTTTATCTGATCTAACTTTTGGTAAGCTGTCTTTTTGATCGTTATCGTAAATTTGACATAGTAGAACATTTATATCTAGCTCAGGTTGGAACTGAGACCCATCAAGAACCCAAGGTGCAGAAAAATATTTGTACAGTATATCATATTTTAAAGCAGTGTTACCTATAGCGGCAATTTTCTCTTTGTTGTATGAAAATTTATCGGTAAACACAAGCATAAATACAGGCACACCTGAAACAACAATGTCTTCAAATGTCCTGTTCCAATAAGCTCCCGGCGCACCAACTACAAGTGTTTCTCTGTCTCCACTGCTTGCCAAGTCTAACGAGTGACCAAACTCTCTACCCTGTTGACCTATATTCCACTGTTGACCAGAAATACAGAACTCTTTAGCTAAGTTGTTAGGATAGCATAGAAGGTTTTGATATGTTTCACTGATGTAGTCTTGTCTATACCCAGAAGGAAGTATTATCTTCTCCTCTAACGCCCAATCTGCTTTTAGTCCTGCAAGATCTTCGTCTCTTCTATACAAGAATACAGCACCAGCGTCATTTAATAGATCACCTCTTTCGTCATATATTTTATGCTTTGGAGCGCCCACTACCATTAGGTCTTTCTTGACTGCTACGGATCGTCCATAATTGTCTCCAGCCAGCCTAGAGCTAGAATCATAAAGGGCAGGCTGACCGCTTAGATAGGGGTAGTCGCCAATCAACTTGATTCCACTAAAGTTTATATTTCTGGAGCAAGGGTCATCTGGACAACAACCGCCAATCGTATCTGGCCCACAGGTTCCATACTCCCATTCTTCCCAATCTCTAGGTACTTTAATAGCCTCTGTAGACCCCGTTGTTATTTTAAGGGTTGTAATATATGGAGCGTCTGGAATAAGACCTTGTAGTTTTCTTATACCGTAATAATTTCCGCTATATCCAGCACTCAAATTTGTATAAGTCTGAGTAGCTCTGAATATACCGCCTTCATTGCATGTTTCTGGTCTCCAGATAGTATCGTCTGTAATTAACGCAGAGTCTACTGCTTTTCTAGGACTGTCACCAGTGCATGACCCGTAACCAAACAGGTCAACGCCGCGAATTTCATCGCCTACATCAACGCTAGCAATCTGATTGTCTTGAAGTGTTATTCCAGTTCCGTAGTTATTATTATACCAAAGATAAAACGGTGTATTAAATCCAGTGTAATTTGAACTAAACAAATTTAAACTACCAGTAGAAACAACTTCTGATAAATTATCACCATATAAAGTGATATTCATTTTTTCTAGAAGAGGTAGCTGATCTGGTGCGCGTAAAGACAGGTTTGTAGATGCGTTTCTGTATCTAGAAGAAAGTGCGGCAGCGCCAATAATACTTAGATCCAAAGTTCCAGATCTTGGTCCCGGCTCATTCGCAAAGTTTTGCAACATATATACTGGCATGAAGTCACGTATACCACCAGAGCCGGGGTTTGAAGGAAATAGTGACAGCGGAAGAACAGGGCCATCTGGAGAAGATGCTGATTCATTGTTATTAACAACTAATGGTAATATGCCGCTTTCAACTCCTTTTCCATACACGAACATCGGCAAGGGAGGAATCGTTGGAGCAGCGCCAACAACAAATTCTTCGCCAACAATCATCCCTCCGACAACACCATCACCCGCAGGAGGGTAAGAAGTCCAAGTTCTACCGTCACCAGAAGCGATTAAGTTAAAGCCAGATTCTTTAATTAAAATGTGACCGTCAATAAACGCAGATAAAGCGCCTGTAGAAATTGTTTCGCCACTAGCATACAGTATAAAACCAGAGTCGCTAACGTTCACTGGCCCAAGTGTTACCAAGTTAAGACCACTTGCTGGACCCCAACCGGAATCTTCCATACCAGAAGTACTAAATAGATGTAGATCTAAACTATTGACTACAGGGCTAGGATCGCCACTAGCATATAAATTAAAGCTTCCAGAATTAGCAGTCGCATTTACAAAAGCGTCTTCTGCTCTCACATGACATGTGTGCATATCAATACGAGAATCAAAAGCTGGGCCAGATGGATACACCAAATCATATTGCAAAAACATATCGTCAACATCTTTAGAGAAATACTTCTCTGTCAACTCTGTTAATCTTGGCTCATGCGGGAATAGCGCCCACTGTTCAGAATCATCACAATAATCATCATAGTTGAACGTACTGTCAAATCTCATCAAGCAGCTAGAAGGTGGTAGATAATGTATAGCTCTATTCACAAGGCCCCAGTTAGGCTCTGTGAATGGCTCAACCAAAGGATGCTCTGGTTCTTGATTCTTTGTATAGAGACTTACTATAAGTTTAGGTCCGACGCTACCGTCTTCCCATACAATATTATGACTATCAGATTTATGATCAAGTATTGTTTCTACAACTAAGGCTTTTTCTGCAAAGTTGTATCCATGAGGTAAGTTTTTACTAACTCTAGGATAAGCTGAGTAAAAATTATCAGGAGTATCACTTAGGTGAAACCTAAGAAAATCGTTTTCTATTTGAGTATGATAAGAAACTCCAGAGTCTATACTTGTAGGCATTTCTAGGGTTGCATACTGAGAATACCCTGAGCCATGATGATTTATATTAAAATTAATTAAATCCCTGTTAGTTCGCTTACCAGTTCTACTTCCAAGATTATCAAACTCAAAATTAAAGTAACAATGCTTAAACGCGCCTATATGCCAATCGCTATATGTATTTTCATTTACATAATCCCAAAGTTTAGAAGTGTCGTTAGCGACTCCCTCTTTTTCGTCAGACCAGTAAACTCTATTGTTTTCAAAGAATTTTTGAGCAGTAACTTCTTTATGTGTAGCGTCAGGATTTGACTCGACAATATTTCCAGATGAAAGACCAAACTCAAACAAGAACATATTAAAACCAACACCAGAAGACGGGCAGTACCCAACTCTCAAATCACTACTGTTAGTGTCAATATAAAACGAATCTGATGAACCACGAAGAACATTCCAGTCAGATTCAAATTCGTTGTCGGTATATAATTTTAATTTTTGGCTTTCGTCATCATTGTAAGTCATGATAACACTTAGTGGAAACTGATATCCAGAATAAGGTACAGTATCGTAAACTTCTTTGATGTTACCTGTTTGCGAATCTTTAGCTCTTGCTGCTAAATACCCACCAGAATAAGCGAGAGTAAACTCCATGTCCTGACCGGCATCCCACTTAGAAACAAGTACGCCGCTTTCAAAACAGTCGTAATTAGTTCCAGACACATTAATATCAGGCGTAAATCTCATATAGACAGAAAGTCCTTGGTCTCCTTCTGTTCCGTAGTGGGTATTCCCAAAGTTAATAAAGGAGTTATCGCCAGAAATTCTAACAGCATGTTTGAAAGCATCTGCTATTTGGCCGTACAACTCATGTCCCTGAAGATTATTACTACCATTAGATAGTGAGGTCCAATCCGTAGTGGTGTGAGCAGAAGAGTATCCCGGTTTTTGATCTTCAAATATCCCGCTATTAGAAAATCTCCAACCTATATTTGTAAAGTGGAAGTTATTGTACGAAGTGGTAAGAGTTCCCTCTAGGCCGCCAACGACGGGTTTAATTGAGGTTGAGTTATCTTCAAAGAGATAGAAACCAGACAAGAAGGGATAATCTAACAGAGGGTTAGAGAAACCAAACCCAAATTGATCCACGTCATACGGACCTTGAACAGTACCCTCCATGCCTCTCCATCTTCTGGAGTAATTTGATTTAATACTATCAGGAGTAGTAAAGGCTTGAGGTATTCCAGATATATAAGACAAAGGAGAGAGTCCAGAACCTGCGTTAAGCATTTGGTCGTTAGACTGTCTTGACGTAGGATAGTAAGACCCTTCTGTTCTTCCGTCTTGTATGCTACGTATTCTCTCTCCACCTTGAGACATTAAATTGAATGCATTCTGAGGAGCATATCTAACGCACAGATGAATGTTAGATATAGCAGCGCCAGTTGGGAGTGGATAGATGTCTAAATATAATCTTTCAAGTAAAGAGCTTAGGTTGTATTTTCTTGAAGCTCCTAGATCAACGTTATCATCGTAAACTTTCAGTGGAATCTCGTACCATTCAAAATCAGTAGACGTAACTGTAGGATAAGTTGTTAAAAGATAGTGATCTCCACCATCGTTGTTTGTTGTGCTAGATTCAAAGTATTCATCTTTGTTAGAAAATGGCTCAGTGGATAAACCTAGATCGTCTACGTCTTTAAATCCTGATGTTGTAGGTATACTTCCGGTATTACCATAGAACACTAGACTATCATCTGAATGGTCTGGTAAAATCACGCCGGAAGTATTTTGTAAAAATCCGCCAACAGCAGGGGTGACGTTAATTAGACAGTCATCACTATATCCAACAACGTCTAATACGTAATCTCTACTGCCGCTCGATTTTTTAGCTCTAACTTTAAGTGTTATAGAATCAAACTCAAAATAATTATGATCAATGTCTTGATCTGTAGTAGTCAAGCCAGAGAAAGCGCCAAGAGGACTAAACCAAATATTATCTCTTTTGTTCCTACCCTCACCGAAAGCGTCAGAAAAAGACCCAGCTTCAACTTGCTGTTGAGAGGTTGGTGAATAGCCGAACCTTAGCGTTAATTTACCAGAATTTTCTATGGAACCCATAGAATGTAAAGTAGCAAACGTGGTATCTTCTGAATCTCTAATGTTTTCTAGTAGCTGTATAGACCCTTGTGAACTTTGGTTGGAGAGAGATGCGTCTCCGTTAGCATACCAAACACTACTAACTGACGGCCAAACACCAGTGTCAAAATCAAATTTAGGGAAGAATGTAGGATGAAAACACTTCTCAATTCTTCTACCAGTATCAACAACTGGTGTCATTAAGTTTATGTATTCTTCTTGATAATTAGACAGTCTGCCGCTACTGCAAATTTCTATTGCAGATATTCTTAGGGCGGGGTTCAATTGACCAAGAGAGCTTCTAGTCGTGCTTTCTTTGAATGCTTGATTATACCCCAGAGTAAACTCTGCGCCGGGATCTTCAGCGTCAATATCAAACGATAATGAAAACCCATTAGGGGCGTTACCACTATCTAGAGTAGGATAATTATCGCCCCATCTATAAAAACCTTTGACATTATTTATTTTTTCCTGACGAACAACAGTTGTGTAGTTTATATCATTTGTAAAGTCAGAGTCGCCAATAAAAATTATATCTTCATATTGTACTATTAGTGTTCCTTGCGGGTCTTCTAGTTTAATATTGCTTATTGTATATTTAGGAGGAACACCGCAGTCAAACGTAGAGGTTGGACCAGACAGTCTAAATTTAATAACTGAATCTTCTGGGTCTACTAGAGTATTAGTCATTCCACACTTATAGGAAAAACTACCCTCTGTATCAGGTGCAATTAGCTGTATGTAAGATTGAGAGTCGTCAGAAATTCTAGTGCTATCTATCTTCCAGTCACCTTCGTATACACCTTCGTCTATTCGAGGGAACAGCGTATTTTCGCCCTCAGAGCTTACAAAACCTATGCTAGAAATATCACTGGAAGGATAAAGCTTCTGAACACAAGATAAATCAAAGAAGTCACCGTTATACTTGTCAGCAAACCCCGTAGATAAATCAGAGATGCCTGATATTTTTTGTGTCAGACTATATTGACCTACAGCACCCTCTGTGAATATTCTTCCTACACCTTCTAGTTCTTTTGAATGATACTGTTCTATTTGGAGACGTGGAGGAGAATTACCTTCAATAAACCCTAGGCCGCTTATTCCGCTTGCATATAACCCAAAAACAGGAACTATATTTGGAAGATTAGAATTGTAGCAGAAACTAATTCTAGCGTCAATAACACAGTCTATAGTTCCGCACTCGTCAATAACATTATTCACGCAAAATTTATTTATCGGAGTATCTGTATAAGTAGATCTATTATACTCTAAAGAAAATGTTCCATTGCTATCACCTAAATAGTCATAATAATATATTTCGTTTAACGTGACTCTTTTTCTGTGACTAGCAAGTAGTTTTACTTCATCTCTGGATATTTCTCTGTTAAATATTCTTATGTCGTCAAAAGCAAGGTACTTATTATCAACAGAATCACAACCTGCATTGTCATCTATGCAGCGTTGGCCGTCATATAATTCAAGATAAGCACCAAAACAAGGTGTTAACTTTACTTTAAGCGGGGTGGAAGATATAAACTCTCCGTTTTCATAAACCTTAATGCTAGGAGAGATAGACGTAGAGTCAATAGTTATAACATAGTGATTCCAAGAAGAATCGTAACTTGGACTTTTTATCTCGGTTGTTGAATTTTGAGCTTGAGTTAGTCCTCGTAATATGTGGCTTTTGTGAGGGTCGTTGGATAAAAATTGTGAGTCATAAACCTGTACTTCTACAGTATTAGAAGATTCCTGCGAACTATTATTTTTTAACTTTATCAAGATATCGTTTACACTTTTCTGATCTTCAACTAATCTTAATAGAGTTCCTTCAAATTCTCCATTAATAAAGAAAGAAAAAGTCATATTTTCTTCAATAGACTGGTGGTCCGCAGCTAAAACTCGACCTATGGAATGGTCGGATTGCCCTGCTGTGCGTACCCCTGCGTCATGGAGGCAGTCTATAGATCTATAATCCTGAACAGAGTCTGGATGTATAGGAGTTGTCCCGTTTTGAAGTATATTTTTACAGGATATGTGCGCTTGATTCCAATTTATATAATTTGAACCCAGTGTGTCATAATCAAGTTTATTAAGCGGCCTTGTGTAATCAACCTTGTAAATAACATTACTGAAAGAGTCATCTCCATAATTATGGTACTCGTCCCAAAACCAATTATTCTTCAAAATATTTACATACGACCCATCTTGACTCATAGACACGTCGGTAATCAGAAAATTTGAAGAAAATGTTCTTGCGACATTATCATTAAATGTTATAGCAGGACAATAAAAGGTGTCTATCTGAGAAACTTTAACCCATCCCTCCAGAGTTGTCTGACCAACAACAAAATAAGTTGGCTCTTGCAACACCGACACGTCGGTTATTTTGACACTAAATTGATGTTCACCCTCTATATCGGAGTCGTCTATTATTTTAATATTTATTTTCTTTTGCGTTTCTCCTTCTGCAAATGTAATAACAGAATTCTTGGGTATAAAATCCTCATTGGCAATAGCGGTGTCTGAAACAGTTTGATAGGAAACAGAAACTTTTCCCTTAAACCCTTCTGTGCGAACAATCGTTAGCTCTACAGAGCCTGCGCCCTCGTTTACGTTATAGGTAGTTTTATCAAAACCAAATTTACCACGATTTTCAGTAGTAGAACCAATTATAAAAGAATCAAAATTATCTTCCGAGAAAAAGCTAGAGGCAATATCATTATCGCCAATTATAATATTTGCGCTCCCGCTTACAATAGAAGGACCATCTAAGCTATATTCATATATACAAGCAGCCTGACTCTGGGCTATCAATACTTTGTTTCCGTCGTTTGATAGTTGTATAATACGCCCTAGTGAAACTGGGTCAAATCGTTCAAAATCATTTCTTTCTCTAATATAATCAGGTTCTATGATTAAACTTTCCCAGTCACCAGAACCTTCTTTCCAGATTTCAACTTTTCCAGAACGAGCCTCTGAATAAGCTACGTCTTGGTATGGGTCTGTAGCACCAAAAGCGACTGTACTTCCGTCACTACTTATAGAAATATCAAAAGCAGGAGTCCAAGACTCCTGTCTGTATCCATCTTCATCAAAATTGTAATTGTCTGTTGTATCTATCGCTCCCTCTCCGGGATCAATTTTAAATGAGTCAAGAACCTTTGTTTTGACCCAAGAAGAATCCTGATAGTCGTAAACATTGATCTTAGTTTTTACGGATTCTGAAGTACTATAATAATAATTATCGGTATCTAAAACAAGAACAATGAGCCTCAACCCGTCACTAGAAAGACATATCTTTTCTCCAAAAGTATTTATTCTAGCGTATCTTCCAGTCTGTTGAGAAAGTTTTACTCCAAGCTGCTCCCAAATTTCCGTACTAGAGTTTCTTTTGTATACTAAAACATTACCCCCGAAGTATATAGATGAGGTAGGCTCCCTTTCAGAAACAGCAACTATTTCTCCGTCGTCACTAATAGAAACATCTGGACCAACCCTGACTCTGGAATTGAAAATACTATAACTACCTATAATTAAATCTCCGTCTATAGACAAATATTTATTAGTTGTAGTGTCGAGTCTGTAAATTTTAAGTTGCCCAATACCCTCCAATTCTTGAGGGTCGCATAAAACTACTGTATCTCCATCATAGTCTATATCTATAGAAGGAAGCGTGTTTCTTTGACCGTAGTATTCATTTATGTGTAATGTGTCTTCGCGGACTTTTATATTCTCAATGCGAGTCCAACGATCTCCCGACCTTTGAAAGATAAATAATCGTATGTAATATTTACTATCGGAGTCTAAATCTTTGTCAACAAGGACGGCGAGCCTAGAGCCATCGCCGCTTAATTTAGATTTAAGAATTCTGGTGACGTTTTGATTTTCTCCTCGCGTGAAGAGATATTCTAGATAATCCTGTTGTATTTCATAATTAGGATCGTACAGACTGGGTGATAACCAAAACTGCTCTCCGCCCAAAAGAGCTTTTAATATTTCTGGTTTTTCTAATGTTCTGTCATACTCTATTACAGCTTCTACTGGTATAGTATTATCGTCAAAATAACTTCTGTGATGATCTTCAATATCTTCATCAATAGTTATGTCGTAAAGAGGACCAGACCCGATAGCAGTTGTTATTAATTTTTTAGAAGTACATATTTTCTCTATGTCTGGAGAAGTTATACTTCCTTTACCAATTAATTCTTGAGATGCGCCTAAATCAACACTGGCCGTAGAATTAAAAGATCCTACGCCCTCCATTGTAACCGAAATTGTTTCACAAGATTTCATTGTTTGTCCTTGATGGCATTTAAGATAAGTTTTGAGTGTACGGGTCCATGTTTATGTCACCAGTAAAGTCAAAGCTTGACCCTCTAATTCTTTCGCTAACTATCACAAGTAGTTCGTCTTTAAGTTCTTTTTTCATTTGATTTAAGAATGTTCCACCGTTAAGATTTACATTCACGTTTGTTGGATCTAACTGGATGTTTAATTTAAATCCAGCTAGTTTGGTTACAGCGTCATTAAACATTCTCGCAGAAGACTCAAACGTTTTGAACATAGCAGTCATATCTGGAGTAGATGGTACTGTACCTCCGCCATCCATGTAGACAGGACCGCCCTTAGACATCCCCTGAGCAGGAGCGGCTGCTGCGCTGTTTCCATTCATGGCTTGTAGTACTTGTAGGTTATTACCTCTTTGTACAGAAGCTCGATTTACAACAAACTCGCCGGGCGTGAGCATAGCCGGTACTGTATCTGTACCGCGAGGAATAAACATGCCGCGACTGGCATAGACTGCTCCACCTCTTGCAAACTCCTTCACTTCCTCTCCATCGACATACACTTTTCCACCTTTACCAACTTTAACGTCTGCTGAATCTGCCTCTTGTAGATCTTTTTCCGATTTTCTTCTCTTGTCTTCATCCGTCTTGGCTTGATCTGCTTGAGCCTTGGCTTGATCTGATTGAGCCTTGGCTCTTTTTGCTTGGTCTACTGCTGCTTCCTCTGCTTTTGCCATTGTCTTAGCAAATTTCTCGGACGCTGCGGCTGCTTTTTTCTGCGCGCTAACAAATTGATCGTTTGCGTATTGTAATCCTGCTGTAGCAACTTCAAAATTAGCAGAACCTAACTGTTGTATTGCAGGAGCTATAGCGTTAAGTATTTGAGCTTGTTCTCTCATTCCTGCTCGCAATCCTTTTTCCTCATTAGTAGTTCCTGTTAAAACGCCTACGTTTCTGGAACTAGCAAAACCCGGACCAAGAGCAGTTGCGGCAGCAGTTCTTTTCTCAGCATCGCTTAATCCTTGACCTTCTAGGTCTTTAAACGCAGCACCTAAAGTTTTTGATGAGAACATAGATGCTAGAGCTTGATTTCCAGACTTTAAGGCTGCTTGGGCAGCAACAGCAGATTGAGCTTCTATAAACCCAAGTGTATCTCCAGATATAAGCTTTTCAAGACTACTCTTTTCTAGAGCGTTCTTTTTCTGTACTATCTCTAGCTCTTTTTTGTACAACGCAACTCTTTTTCTAGCAAATTCAGCGAGTGAGTTTAGTTGTCTAGTGCTATCAGTTAAGGATCTTTGATCTTCTGCTGCTTGGAAGGTGTCTCCCTCTCCTCCACCGGCAATTCCAGATAATCTAGATGTAGCACCAGCAGCATTGCTTTGGATCTGTCCTATCCTTGTCATAATACCGGCAACGGACCCATCTGAACCAGCACCACCACGTAGGTCGGCAGATAATCTTCTTCTTCCAAACTCAAGTTTCTCTTGTGAGGATAATTGTTTGCCTCCAACTTCAGCTAATATTCCAGCAGCTTCTTCTTGTAGGTCAATAGATTTTTTCTGAGCCTCTATCATCTTCAACTCAGCATCTGCTCTTTTCTGAGTAATAGACAAAAGTTTATTTTGAGCGCTAGCAAGAGCTTTTCCTGTTTCGTTAACTTCTTTAAATGCTTTCGCGCCAGCTTCGTCAAGCTTCTTTAGTATAGCATCAAAGTTACCGGCTTCTAACTGAGCTATTTCGTCTGGAGTAAAATCACCTATACCACCAAATATATTTTTGATTATCTGCTTACCTTCTTCACCCAAACCCGGAAGTTCTGATAAATTCTTGATCAATTCTTCTCTAATATCTCGTCCGCTCTCGCCGGTTTCAGAGGAGAGAACTTTGTCTCGCGTTTTCTCTAGCGCATCTTGGAAGCCACCTGTAGCAGTTCTGACAGCGTTAAAGGAAGTGTTTATTTTACTGATAGAGGCACTAGAAACACCAAAAGAAGAAAGATTTGAATTAATTTCATTTAAAGATCTGTTAAATACTTTTGAATCAACCTCTGCTCCACTTAGTGCAGCACCTACTATATCAATAGATGAACCAAGAGAGTTGAATTTTCCATTTAATATGTCACTAGTTCTATCAAGAGAAACAGATACACCTTCAACAAATCCTCTAAATGGTCTCAACCCCATGTTAGATGCAGCAAAAGCTGCTGTGTTTTCAGCTATAGCAATAGCATTATTGCCGTAAGCCTGTAGGGTTTTTCTTCGTACTTCTGGATCTAATTCTGAAAACTCTCCGACACCTAAGTTTTTAGCTGTTTGGTTTTTAAATTCTTCTAGAGATTTTCCAGAGATAAAACTACTTCTTCCTAGTAGTATGATCTGCGGAAGTAATTTTAGTTGAGCATCTCTTATGTCTTTCTCTGCTTCAATTCTTTTCTTTTCTGCTTCAATTACAGCTTCTCCAGCCTGCTTAGTATTATCGCCAAAGGACTTTAAAATAGCTCCAGTAGTTTTATAGAGAGATCCAAGTAAAGCCCCATGACCGCCTCCCATCAAAGCGCCTACTCCAGCAGCTTTAAGATTTCCTGTTAAACTAGTGTCACCAAATCTATCCTCTAAATTTTGCTTTTTTCTTTGAGCTACACCTCTTTCCTGTTTAGCTCTATTTAATACATCGTTTCGTTCACTTAAAACTCTTTGTCTGTTTGTGATATCTCCTGTTAAGTCACCGTCGTCAAATGCTTGCTGGAGAGATTTATCGCCAGACTCAACCGCCTTCAAAGCTTCAGATGCTTTCTTTGCATTCTCTGCTAACTCTTTACTAGCTTTAGCAGCAGCAGCATCAGCTTCGGCCTTTTCCTTTACCATCGCGGTGCTGTCTGCACCAAACAATACAAAGAGATTATCTCTTAGGAAATTTAAAACGGGCTGAAAAATTTCCATAGAAGCTACAACTTTAGCCATAACTCCAACTAAAGCTCCAGCCGCTGTTCCTAATGCTCCAAATATAATAGTACCTATTGGGCCAAAAGCGCTTCCTACTATTGCACCTAGTGCGCCCAATCCGGCTCCAGCAATTGCTCCAACTCCAGCCGCAATTTTATTAGCATCAGAAGCTTTAGCGCTATCCACAGCAGTATCTCCAGCCTTACTTATATTTCCTTCTTCTATAGCTTTCTTAGCTTTTTCGTGAACCCCGGTGTAAGCATCAATCATTTGACTCAGACCATAAACAGCGGCTCCAGCGGCAACAAATCTACCCATAGTGCTATTCATTTTTAAACCCAAAGAGCTAGCTGCAAAAGCAAGGGTTCCAAACTGCATAACAAGATCAATAGATTTATTTTGCAAGGCGCCCAAGCCTTCTGTAGCACCTTCCGCTCTTGGTAGCATTGCTGTTAAACCTTGAAGAGCGAAGAAGGCACCCATACCATCTATTTTACCTTTACTTTTACCGCCACCAGCCACCGCGTTTTTTTGATCTGCCTGAGTTTTACGTTCGGCTGCTTTTGCTGCTTTTTCATCTGCTATAGCAGCTTTTCTTGCAGCCTTTTCTAAAGATCTAAGAGAAACACCACCCTTTTTCATACCTGCGGCAAGAGCCTTCGTTGCACTATTACCTTTATTGATAGAGCCAATAAATGCGGCCATAGCTTTTCGCGACCTTCTAGCAGACACGCCCTGCCGTTCTAACATGCCTGACAAATTTTTGCTAGCAAAAGCAGTACCCTGCGCTGGATTAGCAATAGGACCACGAACAGTATTGGAAGCCGCACTTAACTTGCCAGCGGTTTTTTGCGTTTCGACTGCGGCTCTGTCTAAAGGCCCAGTGATTCTTTTTATAGATCCAGAAATACCATTAGCAACCTTACTAAAAGCGCTTTGAAGTGTAGGTGTTTGTCTATCTATCGTAGCAAAAAATCTTCTAAATCCTGATTCACCTTTAGTGTTTATAGTGCTTACTACCGAATTAAAAGATCCTTTTAGCTGACTAGCACCTGTCTGAATGCTTTGTCTATATTGACTAAGACCGGATTTTACATTAGAAGCGGCTTGTTTAACTGATCCTTTTACTAAACCGAATCCTTTTTTGACCTTTTGCTCTCCATCACGCAGACCGTTGCTTACTTTTTTTAGACCTTCATCTATATTTTCTTTTGCGACCTTAAAGCCATCACTTTGTTTAAATTTATCACTAGCCTTTTGCACGCCTTGTTTTAAATTATCAAATTTATTTGGCATGTCCTGTAATGTTTTAGCCACCCTCTCTCTAAGAGGATTAACTTTTTTCATTATTTTTTCTTGCAAGGACGCTTGTTTTGTAACCTCAGAAAGCGCCTTGGGGTCTATTGGAAAACCTTTAGCGTCAAATTTTTGAGGAGTGGAGTAAGGAGCGCCACCGTTTGCAAATCTTTGAACAACGCCGCCAGTAGCAAAACCTTGCACGCCCTGTTTGTTCATTCGATTTAGGTTTGCTTTACCAATTTTAGAAGCAGATTTTGCATTAATAACAAATTCGCCGGGAGTCAATAAAGCCGGAACTGTATCAGAAGGTGCCGCGCCTCCTTTATTTAATTTTGTAGGTTTAAACCCTGCCGCACTTCTCATCTTTGCCATTCTAGCCTGCTGTTTCTCCTGTCTTAGTTTCGTAGCTGCCGCCTCAGTTGCAGACGGTCCCTTTGACTTAGTTTTATCATTTTTGGCTTTAATGAAAGTGGGTGTTTTTGAATATGTTTTAGCAAGTTCATTGACAATCTTTGTAGTCATATTTGGAACGCTAGCTTCTCTGTAGCTTGTTTTTAAATCAACCCAAGAGCTAGGTAGTTTATCGTAGTTATCCCTTAAAGCTCCCTTGATACCTCCCGGTTCGTCGAAAGGTGCGCCCGGAGCTTGCGGAGAAAACTTACCTCGATTATCCATCAGATTTACAGTTCTTTCAAAAAGACCACCCATTTCAGAGCCAGACTTTCTAATAATACCCTGCATAACTTTCATAGAGTTAGGGTCAGGTGTAACAGAGCCTAAACTCAAGTCTTGACTAAGTCTTTGAGCAGCAACGCCAACCCCCTTCGCAGCCTCTTCCGTTATTACATTATAAAAATTATCTGATGTTTTTTTATTTAAACCCTGTCTAGTAAGGTTGTAATTCTTACTAGAAGAAGCCATCTCTTTGTCTAAACCTCGCTGCTGACTTTTATTTCCTGAGTATGGAGGGGCAGCAATAGCAGCTTTAACTTGAGCGCGAGTGACTGGAACCTTAGCATCCGCCTGCTTTCTATCTGGATCTAAAATTCCAAAACCAACTCTATTTGCTGTAGCGATACCTCCGAGTGCAAATTTTTGAATATCGCCACCGAAAAAATTTCGTTTCGATTGCTTTATACCTTTCTCTTTTTTCTTCTTTACTCCGATTTGAGCCGCCTCTTTCGCGAGCATGGTCGCGCCGTTCGGATAAGCAACCCTCATTGGCCTAAGCTGTAGAGAATCTTTTTGACTACCTGTCAATTGAGACTGATAGCCCGAATTTTTTATACCTTGTGTAGAAAAGGATCTAATTAGTTTATCAATAAGCGTTCCGCTAGATACTTTTCCCTTGGTTCTCTTTACTTCTGTGGGCATGTCAACGTCGTTAATGATATCAATGGCTTTATTGCCTTGATTAGCGTTTGCGACGCTTTCTGTGAGCTTGAGAGATACGTATCTCTCAAACTGAGTTGGACTAACCTGCTGCCCTTCCCCTTTGAAACCCTTTGGAATTTTGTTTGGATAAAATTTCTCATCAATATTAGACTTGAGCGTATCACCTTCATTAAATTGAACGCTTTTATCTTTTACGTTCCCCTCAACCTTAGTTTTTTTTCTAAGAACCCTTGACTGATTAAAGCCAGATGTTAATTCTGTAGCTTTAGCTTGCCCCCCATTAGAAAACTTGTTACTATTCATCTGAGCAAGAGTGCCAGCACCAAGTTTACTAACACTACTCTTGCGTATGACAAACTCGCCGGGAGTGAGCATGGCTGGCACTGTATCTCTATTTCCAGTACCGGGAACTATACCTCCAGAAGCAAAGCCTTGAGGTCCACCTTTTAGAGCGCCACCTAAACCTCTTCCAAAGCCAGCAATACCCTTAGCCATTTTTATACCAGCAAACAGTGTCAACAAAGGTATAATAGGCTTTAAAGCGTCGGCAACACTGATAAGTGCGCTAGCTAAATCTAAAGTAGTTTTTACTAAGGCTTGGAAGCTGCCAGTCTGACTGACACTACGAACAAGAGCGAGGAACTCTTCTTTGACCTTGGTAATCTGAACGGCTAATGCTTGTTGCGCTGTAGCAGCGTCTTTAGTTAAAGATCCGCCCCCTTCTAATGCAGCTTGTCTAGCGCGTTCAGCCGTTTCAAACTGCTGAAGAAGTGGAATAACTTTACCAATCTGACGGAATCCACCTAGCTCTTCCGCTATCTGGACAAACCTAATATCACCCTCTCCCAACCCAGCGAGAGCGTCACTTAGCTGTCTAACAGCTTCGTAGGGGCCGACAAACTTACCGTTTAAATCTGTTAACTGAACACCAAACTGTTTTAAGAACTCAATAGTTTTAGGGCGTTGAATACGAGTAAAAATCGTTCTAAGACCAGTCGCAATACTTTCTGCGCTTTCTCTCGTTGTTGCACGAACACTTGTGAACAAAGCTAATAACTCGTTTAAGTCTCCACCAGCAGCCTTAAACACACCACCTGTACGACGGACGACGCTAATTAAGTCACCGGACTCAACAGCGAATTGACCCGCAACAGCATTGATAGCACCGAGTTGCTGCTCTAAGGCTCCAACTCCTTGGCCGAACTGAGCGAGAATAGCAACAGCGCCTTCTGCTGTTTTTGTTATATCTTCAAAAGTAGGAGCAAGAGTGGTCTTAGCTAAAGATGTAAGTGCAACGTCGAGGTCTCTAGCCTGAATACCAGCTTGAGCAAGTATTCTTGTGGTAGCAAGAAGGTCTTTACTAGAAGTTCCAAGTCCAACGGAAAGGTTTGTGATAGTATTCGTAAGACCAGACAGTTCCTTTAGAGTCTTACCTGTAACCTGAGAGATCTTAACCAACTCTCTCTCAAAAGCAATTGCTTCCTTGGTAGCATTAGCTAGGCCATTGGTGAATAAGCTTACAGCCCTAGTAGCAACCGTAAAAGCAGCAAATCTATTCAGAGCAAGTCCAAAGGTTTTACCCATCCTTTGACCAGTCTTATTAACATTTTTACACTGCTGGTTTATTTTTGCTAACTGTTTCTGCGCTTGTGGCGCACCTTTTACATTTAAGCTAACATTAACACCCGACAGTTGTCTCTTCATCTGAGAAACAACTTGTTTAGTATTTGTGGGAGCTTTTAATTGTAGCTGGGCTGTAAGTACAAATTTCGACATTGGATCTCTCTAAGAAATGTTGACTACACTACCCTTGAACTTTCCGTTGTTACTTTTGTTTTTGTAGCTTTCGTAGTTTTCCTTGGTCTTTTTCTAGCGCTTGGTTTTTCATAATCTACTTTAATTACATAATTACCATTGCTATCTAAAAGGTTTCCGTCCTGATCTATTCTTTTTCCTTCATCGTTGATATAAAACCCAAGCTCATTTATAGGTCTGCCTTGTAAGTCTACCAGTTTTTTATCTTCGTTAACTAAGCTTAAATTATCATTCACTAAATCGAAGGTTTTCAACCATTGGTTTTCTGGAAGAGATTCTTCAGTTTTTGGATCATAATTATACATCATCTCAGCTAAAGCACCGGCTGCTGTAAAAGCCAATTCATCTGAACTCTTGCTGTTATAATCATCTATACCATTATACACATTTTGTCCATTCTCATAGAATGTAGAACAGGCTACCACATAATCAAACCTAGCGTTGTCAGCAAGAGCTTCTGCTGAGTTCTGCTCCATAGAAGTTTTATCTATATATAACTGTCTTAGATCATTTCTTAATACTCTCATTTCTACAGCAATATCCTTGCCGTCTGAAAGGGGTACTTTCTTCTTTCCGTCACCTAAGTAAAGGTCTTTTTCGCACTGAATCAATCTTGCTGTTATATCTTCTTCTTTTTTTCTGTGTTCTTTAGTCCAGACCCCCCGTTTTTCCATGATCATTGCTAACTCGTCCTTGGTTTTAATGCCGTCCTCTATGCACTCGGTCCAGACTTTAGCTCTATATCTGTCCGCTTTTTGAACAGTCTTTGCTGTTGGAGAAGAAACATAAATCTTTATTTTTCTTCCGTCTGCGAACGTGACATCTGCTGTTTTTTTATTATCCATTTTTTCTTTCCTCTTGGGGTTTAACTGGAATGTCTGAAGTGTATCTTAGCCACTTCACTTCGTATTGATTTAATTCTGCGTCTACATTTCTAGCTTGAGAATTACCTTTATCTAAAACTTCTTCTCTTACTTTCTGATATAGCTCATGCATGGTTTTTTGCTCTGGTGTCAAATCTCCATCACTAGTCCATAAAAAACCAAAATGTTTTTCTAAGGAGCTTAAAGCGCCAATCATAGTAGTTTCTACTTTTTTTCTTAATATCTTAGATAGCCTATCCTTTGAATCGCATCTAAATTTTTCTTGTTTAACTTTCTTGTATTCGGCATGTTGCCTAATTAAACTATTATATTCCTCCATTTTATCTCCTGAATTTATCCTTAAAGTTTTGGTTCTGCTGAGTTCTTAATTTTAATCGCTCGTCTTGAAAATCTAGTTGACTCGCCTCGCCCTTTGATTTTATAACGGCCATTCTTTGTTTTTTAACCATGCTAGCATGTGGATTATTCATACTATTGATTCTTTCGTGATCTTTTTCTGATTTTGCAACTATGTACACTTCTGATGAATTTGCTACTTTTTCATTCATGGTATCCTCCAGTTCTGCCTCGGCTTTTTCTTTCTCTCTCTTGTTTTTCTGGTGTATAAACCAGCCATCCAACATATCGTCATCCTGCATGATATCATCAGCAGGGCAATCTAAAGACTCTTGTACATTATCATACATTCTAGACCAAATTAAAATATTTTTCTGATCAATGGATAATTCTCTATCTCTATTCGCAAACAAGCTATAAGAGTTAGAGTCATTCATCGCCCACAAGCCGCGCCAAGGATCGTTCCTAGCTAGCTCTCTGACTGACGATTCATGTAAAATCATTGAAAAATAAATATTTGATATTATATCAATTGGCATCAAATTAAAGTCACATGGCTCAGAACCAATATAACTACAAAGTTTCAACATTGTATGGATTTTTGTCATGTTAGCAATACCGTTACATGTGTTTAAAAAGTATTTAGACTTTTTATTTCGCATGTCTACTAACTGTTTTTCCCCTGCTCTTATATATTTCCTTATTTGTTCTTTTAATTCTTGATTATTAGCGGCTTGAAATATCTCAAGTTTACACCTTTCTACGTCTTTTTCTAACCCTTTAATTCTTTCGTCATCTTTATCTTCCCATAAACTTCTTTGTCTCATCCACTCTACCATTTCTTCTTCAGTTTTTAGTCCTTTATCTAGAGAAACCTCGTAGGAGTCCATATAAGATTGATTTATCTCAAATTCGTTCTCTATCGTTGGTGTTAGTATTTTTATTCTAGATTCATTAAACTTAGTCAAATAAAAACCAGACCTTACCCTAGATACAAAATACTCCCGCTCATGCTGTTTCATAGAAACCTCAAGACGGGAGTATATATATTCATGTTATCCTTTCCTATTCCACTTTACTTGCTATCCTAAAAGCTATCGCTCAGTGGTTTATCAGTCAGCGCCGTAAAGAACAGTCAAGCTGCCATCTTGAAAACCCATTACGGATGGTTTATTGTGACCAGCCTGTTTAACATCTAAGTCATTAAAGTTTGTATAACTATATGTACACGATGCATTACCACCAGTTGCGTCGGCTCCACCGTAGCTTACACTAGCCAGTCTATTTTTAGAACCTATATCAATCGTAACGCCTCCGCGAAGCGCAAAGAAGATATTTTCTTCGGAAGTGTTGTTTCCAGAAGCTTTTGAATTGTAGAGCGCAGGGTCTCCTTCTTCAAGGGCAGTAACAAAGTCTCCAGAGGTGGTGATAGCTTCAATCTCACAGCTAACTTCGATTGGGAACGCAGCGGGACGATAGTAAGGAAGTTTCTTACCAAGCTCAAGAACATCCTCACGACTAAAGTCGGTGCTAACACTAACGCTTTGAACGTGAACGCTAAGACCACTAGCTCTAGCATTTTCTCCAGCGGAAACCGGCCTATAAGCGTTTCCAATACCTGAGCCATTTACCCCTTGAATAGCGGCTGGTAAAATACAATGCTCCAGCATAACATCTTCACGTCTTTGAAGACCACCGCTAGGGTTTGCTGCATCGCCAAAAGCAAGAGGTTCATCGAGTCCGTCAAAGCTTACGACAGATTCGGCCTCTAAAGTAGTATTAGCGCCAGTCAACCACTCTTTACTATTACCAACCAATGTGATAGACTCAGTACAAGTTCCATCAACGGGGATGCTATAGGAGATACTTGAGATATACATTCCAGACATGTAAACTTGAGCCTCAGCGTCTCCTCCTCCTTCAGCTACATTATTAAATTCTTCCCCAAAAATACCTAGATTTACATCACATCGCTCTTTTGATCTAGCTACTAGACCGCTAGCGTTTGTTCCAGTAACACCAGTTGAAGCTAAGAGATACATCAACGGATAACCGTCAATAAACTTCTCCATAGTAACTTCTACATCGGGAGTACCCTCGATATTCTCATAAATTTCGATTTGACCTAACTCAAACGCTTGCTCTAGGTTAAAGTTGGTCGTAATGCCAACACTTTGAACACCATGAACCATGCCCGCTATTTGATTGTTCGTCAAAAGTTTACCTGCACCACGATTCATAATACTAGGAACTTGACATGAATATAAGATTCTATTGTTACTGGACATTTAAGTCTCTCCTTTTAAAAGAAAAATTTCTATACTATTATACACAAAATTAGATATTATTTTTAATTCCCTCTGCCGTAAACCTGACGGTCCCCCCAAAAATGTCGGAGTCTACCATCACCATGTCCTGTACAACTGTATTTGTTAGTCTCAATTTTCCTCCTTCATATTTATCCACTAAGTCTGGATATCTTAAAGCGCTGGGGACGGGAACCCCCCTATAATCCAAGGGATAGTCTCCATTCTCGTTAATTGTATTACTATTAAATAATGGTATATTCTTATCATTTTGCATAGAAACAATATCAACAAGTTTATTCCTAGTTATTTCATCCTCCGCAATACAGTGGAAAATCACATCCGTGTAAACCCATTGACCACCCCCAAGCTGATAAGGTTTGAATTTCCTACCACCCACCACTTCTACTGCTATAGCAGGTAGCTGAAGCCTAGATTCTGGAGGAATATTCCAGCTTCCTTTATTGGTATCAAAAAAACTACTAGTCGGCTCAGATGTTCTAAGCTGTACTTCTCTCAACCAAGGTACTGAGTTAGCGTAAACAACATTTACCCACTTATAACTATGCTCTACTTGCACTTTAGAGCCGGTAGGGATTGGCTCATCAAATAAAACCCTGCCGTTAAAATGATCAATCGTATAAGAATAACCACCCGTGGTTGTGTTTGGATAGAACTGGTCATCAATGTAAACTCCAGAAACTCCGGGTTTTTCGTTATCTACTCCTACTAGCGGCTCTGGGGAATGATTAACACCGCTTTGCCAAATCCAATTTTTTCTAAAACCCTCCCAAACTTGACCAGCAGAATATTGGTCGTTAGAAGAAAGTCTGAGCTTACTGTAATCCTGACCGTTTGGAGATAATTCACTGACGGTAGAATTAAAATAGTTTCCAATATCCATTAGCGCCCAGTCAAAATACTCAATTAAACCATCCTGAATATCATTATTCAGAGTGTAGTCAAATATATCAGATATACCTTTGAGTTTTGAAAACGCCATTACTTGAATACTCCAGATATTATTCTAGCTATTTCAGAATTTCTTCCACGAAAAGCCCTAGTTATAAAATTATTATCTAAGGTTCCAGAAAAATTAGGTGAAACTCTAAAGGAATCACCCTTAGTCATACTACCTCCTCCAGCACGACCTTTCTCTGAAGGTTGGTATTTATACCCCATGACTACGATTTTATCACCTTCTTTTAACAACCAGCTTAACCAATTTAATTTAACACCCCTCTCTGTAGTGTTTATTCCAGAAGATAAGGATAAAAGGTTAGCAAAATCTGATGGTTGAAAATAAAACTCAATAGTTCCATTTAATTTTTTATCAATCTTAGAGATTCTAATTTTAGTAGAATTTACTACTGCGTTAACAATTTGATCTACAGCATTACTAGCAGATCCTGAATTTAGTCCAAACTGAGCATTTAAAGACATAGGAACTCCCTCTTGGAGTAGGCTGACTACTTCCGGTTGACTTTTCACCCAATTGGCAATCGCGGTTCTTAACTTTGACATTAAGACTTTATTTTTACTTTTAATTTTTTTGTTAATATGTTCGGATAAGGCTTGATTTACTTTTCTGTAAATCTCTTCGTCTGACTCTTTTATATTTACGTTAATCATATTCTTTCCCAAAAACAACCGAAGTATCGCTCTTGCTTTAAGCCCATAGGGAAGGGTTCTCCAGCGCGTTGAAATCTCATCTCTTTTAAGTCTTTTATGCCCTTATGGACGATTAACTCTTTCGCCCTTGTTATTTTATCTAAATCTGTAGCATAAAAAATTGTTTGTATCCCATTCTCAGGAAGAACAATATTTCCTCCAATGCTTGTCCAGTTTTTACTATCCCAGTACACTTTGATTTTTATGTCTTCAGTTTTTTCTACTTCTTTTATGACTTTATTATTTCTTCTGTAATTACCACCTCCGGGTCTTCTGTGTGGATTTACAGACCTATTGTCTGGAATATTATTATAGGAATTGTCTATAACTTCTACCTTTTCTATGTACACTAACTGACAGGTGACACCAAATATAGTAAAAGTGGAATCAACTACGTCGTAGTATTTATCAAATACAGACTGGGGTATAGTTATTGGCATTTAATTAACCTATCTTGTAAGCTATGTGTCCACCGAAATTACCAGCAGAATTATTTACAACTAAACTCTCTCCCGCCTGCGTCCTATACATGATGTCATTATCGTTGGCGGAAACACCTCCATTAGCAGCTATTGCCATAGGCCCACTTATCGCAGTGTTTGCAGTTCCAGAAGAAAATATCTGAAAAGTTGAAGCAGCGTCTATAATTACTGTATAGCTCATTATAGAAATCTCTTTACCTGTAACACCTGTTACTAAAGTGGTCTGACCAACACCTCCACTTACGGCAACAAACGAGGGGTCTGTACTAAATTCATAATCACCATCAGTAGGTAATGATAAGTTAGCCAATTGCGCAGGTATAGACTGACTGTTTCCATTCAAGTTTGTATATGTAACACCTCCGAATTCCTTGAATCCATTGGAGTTTATTACTTTTTGATTTGACATTTTTATCTCCGAATTAAATTAATTGACCACTAACCCAACTTGAACCGTTGGCTATCATTATAAAGCTATCGTTCTTTGCAAATGCTATAGCTCCCGTTTGATTTGATGTTATATTTGTTATAACCTGCTGAACAGTATCGTAAACGGGAACGGTCAAGTTACCGCTATCATTTATTATTTGGTTTACCCCGTTTATGTCGTCAAACCTTAAAGGTCTAAAGGAAGGGTAATCACTATCGCAACCGCAGTTTCCAGACGGACCAGCAAAAACTGTACTAGCTGGCTGTTGTTTAAAATGAATTTCTTCACTAACCAACCCACTTAAAGCTATTACATCGTCCGCACCAGTAGTGCTATCTAACTTATTACGAATAAATGGTTCTAGCTGTCTTCCTCCAGAATAATCCAAGCTTATTCCAGAAAACATAACTCCAGAATCACCAACGATAAAGCCAGAAGATCTAATTGTAGAAGACTGGCTATTACCGCCAACGTCTATCGCATATTCTGGATTAGATTCGTTAACACCTAGATTTGAATGTGAATCATCCCAAACTATATTGCTGTCATAAGCAAGGGCGTGATTAGAAGACCAGTAGGCCAAACCACTAGGTTGAGGAGGATTACCGCTAGAGCTAAATACAGAGTATCTACCGGGATACGTCACATAAACTTCTTTTAATCCTACTGGAAAATCAACTATTACGTTTAGATCGTTACTAGTAGAAAATGGATTTCTTGTTACACTAGAAGAAGTGCTAGTCTCTATATATATCCCGGAACCAACTTCGTATCTTGTTCCATCAGATATTGCATAAAAAAGAGATTCTCCAGACACGTAAACCCCAGAGAAAGAGCTAAAACTGGAAAACCCACCCTCTAGTAGCATAGGGCCAGTTCCAGTTGTATAGCTTTTTTCTTTTATTCTATCTCTAAGTTTTATATTGTTAGACATTCAAAACCTAAGTTATAATAAGAGGCGTAACGCCAGACTCAGACCCCGGCTCTAAACCGTAGCAAACCAAGTCGTTTATTTTAGCGTTAACATTGTCGTTATCGTCTGTCTTTACAGTAAAGTGCAAGCTTCTCAATTCGCTTGCGTCGTCACCCTCTCTGAGAAGTATTCCGACTGAATTTACATCTATTGTGTCATAAGTTCCAGAAGTTCCTTCTCCGGTACTTGTTCCAATTGCAGCGTAATTATTATCTATAAAAGTACCGCTAGTGAAGGTAATTTTAAACGTACCTTTAGCTATTCTTTGAAGGCTGTGTATATTGTGGTAAGATCTAATAACCGGATCGTGTGGAGGAGAAGCACCACTTCCGTCGAAGTTCAACCAAGCTTTCGCGACCCCGTGGAAACTGTCTACGCTAGATTGATCTTTGTTGAATTTAAGACTTCCAGACGTACCTACAACTATGTCATCTCCCACCGTTGGGCTATTGTAGACAAATTTAATTCCGTTGTCGTTACTATCTCCGTTAACAACTCCAGAGGAGTTCAACCACTTGTCAGCAGCAGCAAAGTTCCCTGTTAAAGCTCTAGTTCCATTGATTGGAATATATTGAGTATGTACATCGCCCACTGTCAATCCGGCGAGTTCATTGTGCTGAATACCTTCAGGACCAAGCCAAGGTCTAATCTGAATTTTTGTTCTTTCTGAAACTTCTGGTGTATTTGGGAACAGTACTCCAGATTCTAGGTATAGCTTACCCTTTGTTCCCTCTGCATTAGAAATCGTAACGTTATTGTAAAATGGAAACTCGGTCTCCGTATCACCACTTGCAACAATCCTATTGATGGAAAAAGCTGTATCTTCCATATTATGTCTTACATCTTGAGCAGAAATAAGACCTGCATTATTATCTGCAAGATCGGAACTTATGCTAGCGATTAAGTCGCCAGAACTTTTCATAGTAGCCATTAAACTCTCCTAATAATTAAAATATCCACCAGATCTGTGATCTGTGTTGTTTCTTGAAATAAATTCTGAACCGGGAGAATAAGGGCCAAGTATTGCATGTCCTGCGACACTACTCCCAGCCCTGTATTCTAAAAGCAGATTTTCATATTTTTCACATAGATCTTTATACAAAACAGTAAGCGTCTGGGTAACTCCCCTGAGATCTATTGCAGAGGGTCCGTCTTTAATTGATATAGCGTTCCCTGACTCGCTCCTTATCTCACTACCAATTATTATACACGCAGCACGTAAGGATGATAGAGTTATGAAAGGATTATCTTTTGTCTCCTGATCCGTTGGGTCTGGAGATAACAAGCACGACTCTACATTTATGTCATAAACATTGTTAAAATCAACATTCATTATCATTAACTGTGAAGCGACTAATATAGATGTTTCTATTCTATTATCGCTATACTTATAAGTAGCGGGATCTAGATCATTAACTAGATGTCTGACAATCGTGGACATTTGACCTTGCCAACTCATATTTACCCCTATAAATTACAATGTACTTGGAATGTGTGAATATCTGTGTAAAACGTCCCGCTGGCGCCACCGAGGAAAACCTTACCTTGTAGTTTGTATTTCCCTACTTCGTCTAAATCTCCTGCGACAGCGTCATAATACATAACGCCGGACACGGAGCTTCCATCGTCCAGCCTTAAAGAAGACCTGTTAACTACCGTATCGCTAGGCTTCCTGAAGTCTACCTGCAAGGCGGCAGCGCCAGATATGTTAACTAAATCTGAGCCATCTTTCACCGTCAGGAGAAATCTAGTCCCTATATCATTCTGATGTATTTCGCTAGCCATTTAATTTTCCAGATTAAAATTTATTTGCTGATCTATATAAATATCGTATTCTACTTGTTTATCTATACTAGTAGTGAAGGGTTCTTCTATGTTAATATACACACTATGAGAAGATTTTTGTTTTATAGATAAATCTTTAAAAGTTTGTTGATCTATTGATATATCATACTCTATAACGTCTCCATTGAACGTTTGCGTCATTTCTCTTGACACGCATAGAGGGAATTCGTTAAAACAGGTTCCAACAAACATTATATTGAAGGGTCTTCTATTGTGACATTTGTGTTAATAAGAGATGCAGCTTGGTCTTTAGCTAATTTTATTTCATACGCTTGGACATTTTCTGCTAGAAAATTTCTAACCATCCTATTGCCAAATTGGTATATTGACTCAGGGTTGTCTATCATTTCTAACTCGTTGTCTGGATTCTTAATCTGAGTAGGTCTACGGTAGTTTTCAGCAAGGGACGTTAACACTCTGTCAACGTCACTATCTGCTATTTCTATTGTAAATTGAGCCATTATACACCTTTCTTTTTTATAAAGTTATACTATTATACACTAACTAGTCCACGAACATCTATATATCCTAATCTGGTAAGTTTTGTCCGACTACAAATCCGTCAAAAGCACTTCCTGCATTGTTTGTGCAGAGAAAGTCGTAGACATCTGTATGGGAAGTTGAAGTAGACATAGTGGGAGCCGTTCCCCCTCCGGCCCATCTTACTACTGCCGCTGCGCCACCCGTAGTATAATCAACGTCAGTCCAAGCTACGGTTTTTGCAGAAGAAGCATGTTGCGTTATTCTGAGTAAAAACCTTTGACCCCGTTTAGCGTTAGTAAACTCAAACTTTGTTACGTCAACCCCTAAGACAACATTGTGATAATTTCCAGCACTAAGATCTAGAGTAATTGTTGCATCTTCTGTTGTAGGTGTGTCACTAGCAGGAACGGACTCTTGAACATATCCACCATAAGATAAGATATACCTTCCGTATTCTGCTAATTTAACATCACCATCTGCATCCACAGAAACAATTGGTAATCCAGTAATATCATTTACAGTAAATATATTACCACTAGAAAGATTGTCTGTTATACCAAATAACTGACCTTGCGTACCCTCGAAAGAAAGAGCGGTCCCAGAGGTAGAAACGCTACCGAAGCTAGAAAGAACCTTCATTGTGACTGGAGTGTCTGTTACTCCAGATCCAGTAAATACCATTTTAGGCATAAAAGTGTTGTCAGAAGTAACGTCTATTTGTTGGAAATTACCACTTCCACCATAAACATTGAACTCCGTACCAGATAGTGTTAACCCGCTACCCGCAGTGTAACTACTTCCGCCCCCGCTACCATTAGAAGCAGCGGTCAATCTACCCTGTGCGTCAACAGTAATATCTGCGGCTGTGTAGCTACCAGCAGTAACGGCTGTATCCGCAAGGTGTGATGCACCAATGCCATCAGCTTTAACTCTTAAAGAGTCAGAATCTATTTCAATCGTAGAATCGTCAACGCTTACAGCAAAACTTCTGCTTGCGGAGATATCTCCACCACCAGTTAATCCATCTCCAGCGGTTAACGTAACAGAGGTATGATCAATATGTTCATTGGCAACAAAGTTACTGGCTGCATCGTGATCGACAACGAAATCCATATCGTTGTTTGCATCATCGTAGGTGATTGTTATTCCAGTTTTTGTTCCGCCAGTAGCTATAAGCGGACCTGCAATGTCTTGAACTTCTTCTGTAGATAGTCCACCTCCACCTCCACCAGCAGTTGTCTGCGTAGTTCCGTCAGAAAATCTGATCCCACTAGCGCCTAAATTAACTCCACTAATATGTATCAGCGAATCATTGCCGATGAAGTCGTTATAGATGATAGTTCCACTACCATACTCACAAAGAATAACCTGACCATCTGAATTAACTTCTATGGTGGGTAAACCCGTAATGTCAGCAACACTAAATATTGTGCCACTAGATAGATTGTCTGTAATTCCAAAGAGTTGCCCCTCTGTACCTTCAAACAAAAGGGCAGTACCTGAGCCGGTCCCACTTTGATAACTAGATAGAACGTTAAGCTCTACAGCAGTGTCTATTGCGCCGCTACCACGAAAAAGTATTTGTGGCTCGCCGCTTCCCGGTGTTATTAGAATGTCTTGTGCCATTTTTATACTCCAAATCTATGTCGTGTAGCGTTGTAATTTTGTAAAACTTCTGTGGCTGTAAGTGCGCGGTTGTAGATTAAAAATGAATAAAACGCTCCCTGAAAATATCTAGCATCACCACAAGACTGACCAAAAACATTGCATGGTAAATTAATGCTAGACTGGGCAACTTGATTGCTAACAAGTTCAGTATTTTGATACATTTTCCATCTATCGCTATTTTTTGAGGTTATACATAAAGAGTGCGGTTTAGCTCTATCTATGGAAGAAGAGAGGGTAATAGGTCCAACCCTACTTGTTCTAAAGGTGTTCATGTAAGCATAGCCATCAGTCCAAGTATAGTGCGACCTTGAATCAGAGCCGAATCCCCATATTCCGGTCTGACCTGCATCGCTAGGCGTAGCATTAGCAAGTTTTAAAAATGCAAAAACAGTAGCGCCAGCACTAAACATACCAGCGCTTAAATTAGAAACATCAACCTTGTCGTTTGTGCCATCAAAAACAATACTCCCACCATTACCCGAATCAAAAGTCGGACCATTGGTCAACGTCCCATTATTACTTCCCGCAAGATCGCGCCACGCAGTGCCGCCATCATAAGAAGCGTCAACCGCCGCATCCAAATTCAAAACCAGTCCGTTCTGAACAATCCCGCGCTTCGCTTGATGATATGTTGTTTCTCCTGATTTAATAGCCATATCTTCCCCTTGTTGCGTTATAGTTTTGTAAGACTTCTGAGATAGATAGTGCGCGGTTGTAAAGTTTGACATTAGATATATATCCATTCCAAGTGTCAGTAGCACCTCTGGCGGCCTGATTAGTACTTCCTAAGTAGTTGTTTTGAGTGTTGGAATTAAATCCACCAGCAGTAGTCAAGCCCTGTAAAGAAAGATTTAAATAAACCGAATAATTGGACGTATCGTAAATTATACTTATATGATGCCAATTACCTACAGATGGAGGGTTATCGGTTTTTAGTCTACTCCAAGTAGAACTTGAACCAAATACTATTCCTCTATATGAACTTGATTCACTTAAACTGACATTCCAACCATTAGAAGTATTAGTTTTTAGCTGTATAATAGAGGGATAATTACCGCCATATGAAGTTAAGTTTACCCAGCAATCTAAAGAAAAAGCAGAAGACGTGCTTATAGAGGCGCTAGTACCTAAATCAACATAATCATTTGCGCCATCAAAAACTATGCTACCCTTGTCGTCAGCATCAAAATTCGGCCCGTTTGTAAGTGTTCCATTATTCGCGCCAGCGAGGTCACTCCAAGTCGTCCCCGACTTGGGGTAACTTCTTGGGTTTGCCGCATCAAGACACAACACAAGTCCATCTCTAACTATTAGGGGCGAATGTGATAAACTCATGAGTATCTCCCTATTGTTGCGTTATAGTTTTGGCGGATTTCGTCGGCGGACAGTGCGCGGTTGTAAATGGAAACATTAGAAATTTTCCCATTCATCAACAATTGAGAATTATTACTTACGTTTGTAATATAGCCGATTTTTATTGAACTGGTTGCAGATAATATAGGATTGCTAGGAGTACCAGCTATTGCATCTGCGGTTGAAGCAACCTCTGAACCATTAAAATAAATAGTAATTCGTGAATTTGAAGCTTTTGTTGTGTCCAAAGTAGCGACAATAAAAGACCATTCGCCAGCACTGTAATGCGCAGAGTCTGTCGTATTGTTAACGTAGTTAGTACCAGTATTATTGCTATATTGAGTAAATCTAATTTTACCATCACTTTTTATGCCCAGTAAATATAAAAGAGACGTGCTACTACTTTTATACAAACTAGAAATAGTTCCATCTATTAAAGTGTCAGGATTAACCCAGCCGCAAACAGTCATCTCTGTACTAGATCCATCAAAAGGAGATTCTGAGGGAGTGCTTTGAGACACCACATAATCATTAGTTCCATCAAAAACTACACTCCCCCCATTGCCAGTATCAAAAGTCGGCCCGTTTGTTAACGTACCATTATTACTTCCCGCAAGATCACTCCAAGTCGTCCCCGACTTGGGGTAACTCCTTTGATTCGCTGCATCCACGCAGAAAACAAGACCGTCAGTTACAATACTGGGATTATATCCTGTACCCATTAGCTGTATCTCCCTACTGTTGCTTCGTAGTTTTGGCGGATTTCGTCCGCAGATAAAGCTCGGTTATAGATAAAAAGGCTGGCTATATTACCGTACATAGGTTCACTCCCCTTGCAACCAACATTCAAAGCTGAACCCAAACCGTTTGGATTAGTACCAAAAGTGCTAGAATCAGTTAATACGCCATCTGTATATATTTTTAGATAGTTTTCGGAGTAGTTATGAGTCAATGCAAGAGAATACCATACGTTTGCACCCCAATTCCTTCTGGCCGTATAAACAATCCTACTTGAACCAATATCAAACATAATAGAGCCTTTTCCGCTACCGTGATCGTCTCGACGACTAGACCTGCATTCATAATCACCATCTATACCCCATAGCCTATGATGAACAGTGTTTGTATCACTTATTCCATTTGGTATATTCCACCAAAACATGACCGTCGCATTAGATGTAGCAGAAACTCCGTTAAATTCTGCACATTCATTTGTTCCATCAAAAAGAAAACTACCACCATTTCCCGCATCAAAAGTCGGCCCGTTTGTCAACGTTCCGTTATTACCACCCTTCAAATCAGTCCACGTAGTTCCCGACTTGGGGTAGCTATTGTTATTGCCAGCATCTAAGCAAAGCACCAGCCCGTCTTCTATAGTATCAGGTCCAGCATTAATAGCCATTAGATGTACCTCCCTACTGTTGCTTCGTAATTTTGCAAAACTTCTCCCGCACTTATAGCGCGGTTATAAAGTTGAAACATTGAAATTTTACAATTATCATATGTAAAACCTCTACCTATCCACTGAACATTTACTCCACCCGTCTTGGTTGTAGAACCTAAAAATAAACTATTCTTGTAAAGTGAAATAAGACTGCTTGAGTCTTTTGTTATTACAAAGTTATACCATTCTCCATTAACCATCGTTCCATGACTAATTCCACCAGAAGTATTGCCCGTTCCACCTTGAGAAGAAGATACACCCAAGTAAAAACTTCCACCAAAAAACAACACAAGGTAATTATACTGCTGAGAATCGTCACCCACAGGACTTTCGTGATTACCCCCTAAGTCAATATAGTTTATCCAAAAAGAAATTGTAAAAACTGAATAATTACTAAAAGCAGAACCTAGATCCACATAATCATCACTTCCGTCAAAATATATACTACCCAAGTTACCTGCATTAAATGCGGGACCATTAGCTAGCGCACCGTTTCCAGTTCCCGCAAGATCAGTCCACACAGTCCCCGCCCCCGGATAACTTCTTGAGTTAGCCGCATCCAAGCACAAAACAAGTCCGTCTGTGACTATCTCTAGAGAACCGTGATTCAAACCCATTACGGCATTCCCTCCATAGGCTCCCACCAAACCTGATCCGCATTATTCAAGATCGCCAGAATTTCCGCATGGGAATACTCTTGACTCTTGCTAGAGCAGGCGGTTACACTTGAAGGCATGTCGCCCTCATACTTTACAAACGTCAAAGTCCCGTCTACACTGAACCGCAAGGTCTCAGCAGACGTTTCCATCACTTGAGTAAAGTCTAAATTAGAAACATCACTTGCTGAAATAACAACGTAATGTCTGTGGTCAAACGCATCATGGCTCATAGTTTTCCCCTATATTCCGAACCTGTGTCTAGTAACATTAAAATTTTGTGCCACTTCTGTGACTGTGAGTGCGCGGTTATAAAGCTTTACGGTAGAAAGTCTAAAATTAGCGTAATCTGGCGAAGCATCTCTTCCAACAATCAAAGGAGAAGAACGGTCTTCGATTTCTCCAGATGTAACACTGGTTGAAACAGAACCATCCTCAAGGGAATTTACATAGACTTTTAAAGTATTTCCGTTCCAAACCATACCTAAATTATACCAAACAGAGCTTGACAAAACCGTTGCCCCAGAAACACTATCTATGTCCTGTTCAGATTCGTCTCCAACGGCAGCATAAACTTTACTTGAAAGAATATATAAACCAAATTCTCTATTTCCTGTCGCACCCATACCCTTTATTAAAATTGGCCCTTCGGTTAACGCGATAGGTCTAACCCAAGAAAATATAGATAAATTATTTAAAGCGGAATGTATATCTCCAAAATCAATATAGTCATTAGCGCCGTCAAAAATAAAACTCCCACCGTTTGTTTTATCAAAAGCTGGATTGTTTTCCAGAGTTCCGTTATTGCCACCCCTCAAGTCTCGCCATGTAGTTCCACTGTCATATGAATCCCTAACCCCCGCATCCAAATTCAAAACCAGCCCGTCTTGAACGATACCTTTAGTTGCTTGATAGATTGTGGAAGATCCGTATGCTACACCCATTACCACTCCACCTTCAATTTTTCTACGTCTTTTCTTTCTCCATATACAACATAGTCATAACTACCCTTGCAGCCCCCAACTTTTATGTAGTTTTTACCTTTTTCTTTAATGTAAAGAGGTTGGTAATAACCAATAGAAGTTAGCGTCACCGTTACTGTAGACTGGTCTACTAATGTTGACCAATATTCTGGAAGGGTGATTATATTAGAACCACTAGTCCCTCTTATGTATACGCCATTTTCTGGACCCTCAAGAGATCCATACTGCAACTTCATACCATCTTTTGTAGGATGATCTATCAAGAACGATTTAGTAGTTGCGCTGAATGCGCCATCTACTGCTAGATTGATAAAGTGACCACTTCCGCCATAAACATTAAACTCATCACCAGTCAAAGTTAAACCACTACCTGCGGTGTGAGTAGTTCCACCGCCGCCGGAAGAAGTAAAAGTAATAGTATCGCTTGTAGCATTTGTCGTGATTGTCATATTAGAACCAGCAACAAGCGTTAGTGTGTCCGTAGTTGCGTCGGCCACAACGTCAGACTGCCCTGCAACTGAGATTGTAGAAAACAGATTTTGTGATCCACCGCTAGTCAGTCCAGATACTGTTATAATGTCGGCAACATTAGTGTCTACTCGCGATTCAAAGTATCCTGAGTTCGCAGTTATACTACTGTCTGCTGAGTCAACTCTAGACTCAAAATATCCAGAGTTTGCGGTGATACTACTATCTGCTGAGTCCACTCTAGACTCAAAATATCCAGAGTTTGCAGTGATATTAGAAGAGTTTGTTGATATATTAGAATCCGCAGAGTCTACTCTTGATTCAAAATACCCACTAACGGCAGTTATTACTGCTCCACTAGCAGCAGGTAATTTAGTTGCTATGTTTGAAGTATTTGTAGAAATATTAGATTGATTATCGTCAACACGACTTTCAAAATATCCAGATATTGCGCCATCTGTTGTAGTATATATCAAACCCTTCATGTTAGAAGGATGTGCTGTACAGTAATAGTACAACTTGTCTGGTGCGTTTTGCGGAACCTCAAAGGTAACAGAGTCAGCAGCAGAACCGATCTCTATATTATTTCCATCAGCATCAGAATAAACACTACCTCCATCAGTAGTAGAGACTGCAAATGGATGACCGGAAAATGTTTTATTAAGTATGTACGTATGACCTTTGTGCATATACATAGTTGGGTCAGAGGCGCTATTAAGGCCCATACCATCTATTGTGTAGTTGCTACCGTCACCAGCGGTTATATTAAATGTATTATTAGGAATTAAACCGGACACAGTGTTTATACTGGCAGTGTTGGTCGCTATATTGGTTTGATTGGAGTCAGCACGACTTTCAAAATAACCAGACACGGAGGAGTCGTCATATAACAAACCAGAAACTGTATTTATACTAGCAACGTTAGTTGCTATGTCAGTATCATTACTTGTAATCTGTGATTGTAGATTACCACTAGTGGTAGATATTAAACTAGTTAGAGTAGTCGCTATGTTTTCATCATCGTTAAGTGCTGCTGCGATTTCATTAAGAGTGTCAAGAGTTGATGGTGCGCCATCTACGATCATAGCATAAACATCACCGCTAATACTTGATAGGTCTACACCGAATGTTCCGCCAGCATTATTTGTGTAAGTCAAAGTTCCAGCAGAGTATCCTAAACTAACTCCACTCGTATCAAAAGTAGACAAGCTAGATAAGTCTGCCGTAAAACTACCGCCATCACTATTATTATATGTTAGCACATTGCCAGCAAAGTTAAGGCTTTGACCACTAGGTGTTAACAAGCCCGAAACAGTGTTTATTGCAGCGTCCGAAGAATCTACTCTAGACTCAAAGTAACCAGAAGTCGCAGATACATTAGATGTGTTTTGATCTATTTGAGATTGCAATACACCACTAGATTGAGAAACATACGACTGAAAATATCCGCTTTGAGTTATAATGTTTTGAGAATTTTGATCTATCAACTGTCCGCTAGCAAAAGGCAAAGCAGAAGTTGTCTGTATAGTGCCGTCTCCAAAACGAATGGCTTGACTAAAACTTCCTGTCCCAGTGACATCTAGCTGATAAGAAGGATTATCATTTCTTATACCAAAGTTTCCAGCGCTGTCAACTACGGAAAGAGTTGTTCCGTTGTAAGTATCCCATTCTTGAATATTTGCTGATAGAGAGATTCCACCATTCACAATGAGTGCTGGATAAGCACTACTCATAGAATTTAAATGAATACCTGTAGAGAAGTGAGCGGTAATTACATTTACACCTTGATGTCTGACCGTGAAGGGGGCAGAGTTTGCTAGTGTTATCTGATTATCAGAGTTCGCAACTAATCCTACTTGACCATCAGAACCGTATACATATCCGTAATTAGGTGCAAAAGTTTCGCTAGACGGAGAGTCTTTAAGTCCTAACTTCCAAGTGGGAGTAGCCGATCCGTCTGAATGAAGACTAATAGTTTTGTCGTTTGAGTCGTCCACGTAGGCGTGAAAAAAATTACCCCCAGAACTTCTAGTTAGCGTCAAAAGACCACTACTTAAAATACCGTTAGATAAAATATAGCCAAAATCACCACTATTAGCTGACACTAAATCAGAGTTTAAATCATCTATATTAACATCGCCCGTTAATACAAAGTCTCCGTTAGCGTCTTTGTAGATCAATTTACTAGAAGGTACAACGCTGAATACTAGTGCTACTCCAGTGATGGATATTTTACCATCAGAGTTAGAACTTTTAATAACAGTATCTCTACTGAGCGTACCCGACGAGAAAGTACCCAGACCTATTTCAAAATTACTCTCATTTTGTATGCAATAGTAAGTGGTGTTACCTTCACCAATAGCATCGGAAAATGACTGAAAACCACCAAATGTAGCGCCACTAAGGGCAATTGTTCCAGTACCCTGAGTGGTGGTGGTTTCTTTTACTCTATCTGCTATTATAAGTGCCATTTTCTATTCCCTATTATATAGATATTTTGCCTCTCTTACAAAACTATTATACACTATTTCGTCAAACCCATTTTCTTTAACGAAATGAGTGTATACAGGAGACAAGTCTAGATTTAACTCTATGAATTCTAGTATATAGTTTCTAACAATGTGTTCTAATACAAGACTGTATTCTATTCCGTCTGGTCTATCAAACCTATGCATCCATCTCATGAAGGGAAGACACATTGCTTTTCTGTTGTTTTTTCTGTACTTTTCATGTATATAATACTCTTCTCCACCAAACCCTCTTGCGTGTTCATTAAATCCAAGCCAAGACTCTCTTCTGACCAAGAAGCAGCCTAGTCCTTGTGAACCAATCTCAAAGGGGTCTGTCTCGACGTGTCCGCATGGTATACACTTTTTTTCATGAACTGCTACATATACGCCCTCTGAGTAATCTAAGTCGCACTTAGGGCAACGTTGATACCTCTCTCCTGTTACTAAGTCTTTTATTTCTTCTGTTTCTTTGTCAATTTCAAAGTAATAATCTTCGCACTCACACTGCCAAGCTAAGGCCCATTTTCCTAAATTGCTTCCAGACCACTCATTTGTGAAGTGCGTGTAAATAGATTCACCGTCATCACCAACAAGGGGGCCGCAGTAAATATTATTGTCGTCTGGATTACTTTCTATAAAACTTATTAATTTGTCTATAACCTTTAGTGCTGGACAAAGTAATACATGACAATCTAAAACTAAAACAAATTTTCCGTTGGCGTTTTCTATAATACTATTTCTGGAAACCGATGTTCCTTCTGTTCTACATATATTATAAGACAAAGATCTGTCTTTTGCTAGATTTTTAATACAAAAATCTTTTAGTGCTTTTGCGTGTTCTGACTCGGTGTCATTTTCTACAACAACAAACTCTATCTTTTTTAATAAATCTTGCCTTCCGTTAAATATTAATTCTTTTCTTATGTCCTGAATTGTAAACCAAGCGCCGCTAAAATCATTATGGTGTGCTATTCCTATTGAAAGTATTTTCATTAAAAATCCTGATCGCAAAAGTTATTATGGCAGCCTTCGTGGGTAATTTTTAAATTTGAAGTGTTAATAAATGCGTCTGAGAAATCTACACTTGAACTATCACCGCCAAAATCTTGGTTGCCCCAAGTTACTATTTCGTATTCAAGAGAACCAAAAAATCTAATTCCACAAAAGGAGTGTTGATTGCTAAATAAACCAACAAAATCACCCTTGTTTCCTATTGGGTTTTGAAAACTAGAGTCATACAAATAAAGTAACGAGGTTCCAAGGCCGCCATAGTCCGAATGACCTAGGCTTACCACATAGTTAGCCTTACTGCTAACACCTTCTCTTATTCTAGCGTCCCTCGACATTTTTGAACCCCCGTCAACTAAAAAGGCAGTAGCTCTTGAACTGGAGACATAATTTTTAGAATTTTTTACCTTAACGCTATTGAGCGTTTCCGTATTCTTGTCATACAAAGCGGGGTGGTCAACCAACCTATGATTATCGCTACTAAAATTACCAACTTGATTCGAGGGGCCGCGCATTGGGCCGGTATATTTTAAGGTGTGTGAATTGTGTTCGTCGTCTGGGCTTTGGCCTATTGAATAAAAAAAACGAATATCTCCATCATTAAAATGAAATGCATAATCACTAGCATAAAAATCTCTTTTGAATCTGACGGCATTCCCATCTAAATTTAGTGGTGGGTTATTGTGATCGTATGGGCCAGAATATGTTTCGATAAAATTTGACCCAACATGAACCTTTGTTGTTGTTGTCGAAGGATATCTATTTCCATAAAAGTCGCCGAAGTACAATTTTTCTGCTAAATTTTGTTTACCATCAACAACAGAGCCTATAACGTCAAAATACTGATTTAAGGCATCAGTGCTTAAACTAAAATCAATCGAAACTGTGATATAGGATATGCCAAAAGCATATTTAGAAGCAACAACATCTAGTACTTCATCATAAAAAGTTGAAGCTGAACCTACGTTTGTGTCTATGTCGCCCCAAACAACTATTTTATTGTCTGTTCTGTGAGCTAAGAAAGCTTGGTCTGTATTGTAAATTTCTTTAATGTTTACTAGGGATGGTTGATGACCCCCCGTATTACCACCTTTGTTTTCATCTCCCCAAACATGAACCACTCCGTCTTTCTTCAAGAAAGCAAAAGCATGATTATTAGAATATATTTTTTTTATGTCCGTAAAACCCGAATCGTAAACAGCAGAGAAACCACCTACCACACTTAAAGCGTTCAAGATTATTAATATATCAAGGGTGGATACTCTTCCATCTTTATTCACATCCAGACCAGAATTATAAACGGAAGCCAATACCTCTGGGTTTGCCTCAATCCACGCCTCATATTCTGCCAAGGTGTTAAAGTCTGGTATGCTTCCTCCTCCATTAAGTTTGAGAAAGTTCAGTATATTCAGCTCGTCTAAGGAGGATACAGATCCGTCTTTGTTTACATCTCGCTTATCATAAGATTTTTCTCCATCTCCCCATATAAATATTTTACCATCTTCATCCCTAGCGGCAAAGTACTTGTCTGTAGAGACTATCTCAACTATATTTACCAACAGGCTTGATATTGAAGAAGGAATGACCCCTCCGTATCCTGCTTCGCCCCAAGCAACTACGGTTCCGTCTGTTCTTATCGCAGCGAACGCTCGCGCAGAGCCGGTAACAGATTTTATATTTTCAAAGTAAGTGATAAAACCACCCTGAGTAAATAACGTTGTAGAACCAGAACCTGAGCCAATACTAATATCACCCCAAGTAAAAGCGTGTCCACTTTTTGAAACAGCAACTACTGCTACCGGATTAGTGTATATAGATACAATGTTAGTTAAGTAAGATTGTAAGATACTCGGTATTTGACCCCCAATTTGAGAATCACCCCATGCAACTACAGTCCCATCTTGTTTTAAGAGAATGAATGCTTTATCTGTGCTGTAGACACTTGGTAACGTGAAAGATGACTGGTCTTCACAAGTCTCTGGTTGTCCACATTCCACACCTTTATTAAAGAGGGAAAAGGGTTTTGTTAGACAGCAATTTTCAGTAACGTCTTCTTCGCAGTTAGAGTAATTTAAACTATTATCTATACTGAAAGTGTCAGTAGAGATATTTTTACTTGTGTCCACATAGCAACAGCTACCATCGGGACACGGAGGTGCAGTACAGTTAGCTGGCAGGCAGCATCCACCTGATCTTCCCATTTTTAATCTCCTAACAGGCAGGACAACCGGAGCATGTACTCCAAGTTGGTCTATATTCATTATTTACAAGCATCGCCATCAAGTAGTACCCGCCGCTGGCCGCAAACGTGTGATCTCTATTTGTAAC
>JGI24005J15628_10000113_pt1 | contig 55922 bp, 75 predicted proteins | sample LinPmetageLP40_FD_15628 | JGI IMG/M metagenome (IMG submission 15628)
GAAGATGTCTGGAATAGCAATCATATGCGTAAAATCCGTAAGCAAATGATAGAAGGCGACGTGGTAAAAGGTTGTGAGCATTGCTATGATTTAGAGGATATGGGATTTCCTAGTTATAGGACTAACTATATCAGAGATTGGTTTGAGTATAGTGACAAAGGGGAAGAGATACAAGACATTATAGAACGAAGTATAGACAACGATTACATGGTGCCAGAAGCACCAATGTATTTGGACTTTAGACTTGGTAATATGTGTAACCTGAAGTGTAGAATGTGTCAACCTCAAAATAGTTCACAAATACAAAAGGAATATAAAAAGATAGAAGCCGCTGATCCAAGTGGAGCACAGTTTATTAAAGACAACTTTACTTGGGGTCAGTTTGTTGACAACTTAACCAATTGGGAAGATGATCCAAACTTTTTACGTCAAGTAGAAGAGTGGTTACCAGGTGTTGTAAAACTTTATTTTACAGGTGGTGAGCCAACTATAATTGAACGTGTATATTGGATAATGGAAAAGTGTGTTGAAATGGGTATTGCTAAAAATATAGATTTAGTATTTAACAGCAATATGACAAATATACAACCTCGTTTTTTAAATCTTATAGAGCAGTTTAAAAATGTATTAATGTGTGTAAGTGTAGATGCTTATGGACATGAAAACGAATACATCAGAGGAGCAAGTCATTGGAAACAAGTAGAAAAGAACTTGAGAAAGTATTGTGCTAGTGATGTTATTGGTACTGTACTGTTTAGTCCTGTTATACAAATTTATAATGTGTTAACCATTACAAAATTACTAGACTTTATAGAAAGCCTAGAGTTAGATTACGGCAGAGAAGTGTTTGTAACATTCCTAATATGTGATTACCCTACAAGTTTAGACTTTAGAAATTGTCCTGAGCAAGTAAGAGAAGTTGCCGCAGGTAGATTAGAACAATGGCTTAAACAAAGCAAGGTACTAGCAAATAGGCCTGAAAACGTACAAAGCATAAATGCAACTATAAAAGCATTAAAAGAAAACCGTAAAGAAAATTGGAGACAAGAATTGCTTACATTTGGAAAATACACAGAAATGTTAGACAAACAACGTGGCGATTCCATGGAGGAGTCATTGCCTGAACTACATAGGTTGATGTACAATGCCAATAGATAAAGTAGCATTCTTTGGTGATAGTTACTGTTTTGATACAGTATCTAGAAAAATATCTAATGGAACTGATACAGATTTTTATCCACCAACACCTAGTTACATGGATATGTTTGCAGAGAAACATAATTTACAAATAGTTCACAACGGAACTCCTGCACATGGTCCTAATTGGATGATACATGAATTCAGAGAGTGGCTCGCATCAAAAAGCCAAGAGTATATAAATGAAACACATTTTGTATTTTGTTGGAGCGATGAAACAAGACAAATAGTTAGATCTAAAAGTATGATAATTGAAGGATCAAGACCTGACTTCGAAGACACCCTACATCCAGGTGAAATGTCACTACCAGGACCAGATAGTCCGATGATAAAAGATGATGAAAGATTTGACCAGAGAGTAAGACAAGCAATTGAACTTTACTGGCTTTATTTAAAACCATGGGGCCAAACAACAGGAGAGGCCCAAAGACAATTTACAACTATTAAAGATGCCTGGGCCTTATATATGAGACGGTATAATATAACAAGTCACCAAAATTATCATTGTTTCCATCATACAGCAGATTACGAAGATGATTGTTATTCGTTCGAGTACAATGGCGAAATATTTAACTGTTTACAACATTTTGCACATAGCATGGATGACTATGTACAGGGTGAAAACAGAGACTTACCTCCGGAACAGCATGATCATTATAATCATTTCTCTCCTCGAGGCCAATTGAAAATGGCTGAAGTGTTAGAAAGGAAGTTTAAAGAATGCTCTTAGTAAATGGTTGCAGTCATATGGCTGGCTCTGAAAGCACTACATCTGTAGCAGAATTATTTGCAAAGCATTTAGATACAGAACACATTAATTTATCACATCCAGGCGGTAGTAACAAGCGAATTCTAAGAACAACAATAGAACATATAGAAGAACACGGTAAACCTAACTTTGTGTTAATTGGTTGGTCAACACATGAAAGATTTGAATTTAGTTTTGATGGAGAGCGTCAAGACTATACATTAGATAAACAAAGCAATAATGCTGACTTACAGAAATTTTATAGATATGCAGACTTACATTTAGCAGACTTTAGTAATGGTGTGCATGAAACTATATTATGCCAATATTTACTGCAGATATATTTAGAAAATAACAATATAGATTATCTGTACTGCAATATGTTTAATTCTATAAATGACAACAACCAGTCTCCATTATGGAAACAAATTAATAAAGATAAGTATTATTTGCATAACACTTCTTTAATCGAAGACGCAATGAACGAATACACTGAAGGCTGGAGCAATACTAAACATGCAGTAGATCCAGCAATACATGAATCTATGTGTGCTAAACTAGTACAGCATTACACAAGGAGCAACAATGTCAGATAAAGACTTTAAAAAGAAACAAAAAGATATGACAGAACTTAATAGCGACGGCAATGAAGGCATTGGCGAAGAGGGCGAAGATCTACGTTTAACTGACGATGAAGAAGCAAAGTTAAAAGAAAAGATTAAAGAATTAAGGAAAAAGGATCCCTTCATATACAGATGAGTAAGATTTTAGGTATAAGTTCAGGGTTTCACGATGCGGCAGTAACTCTCCTCGATGGAGATGAAATTGTATTCGCTAGCCATTCAGAACGTTATAGTAAAGAAAAGAACGATCCTTTTTTAAATAATGGTCTTATTAATGCGGCCTTAGAACATGGCACTCCGGATCAAATAGTTTTCCATGAAAAAGATTGGGCAAAACGTTTGCGTAATCTATACGGAAGAAACTTTAATGCATTACGAGAACCATCACAAAGAAAATGGATTAAGAATTATTATCCTCAACTAAAAAATATTCCTACTAAAGAATATTGGCACCATGAAACACATGCGGCCGCTGGTGTTTTAACCAGTGGGTACGATGAATGTGCAGTTATGGTAATAGACGCAATAGGCGAATTTGATACAGCAACTATCTGGCAGTGGAAAAAAGGACAATTAAAAAAGTTGCATAGTGTATGGTTCCCTAGTAGTTTAGGATTGTTTTATTCAGCAGTTACACACAGAGTTGGACTTAAACCTATGGAAGATGAATACATCTTAATGGGTATGGCCGCTTATGGTGACCCAATAGAGGGTAAAAGGTTAAGCAGGAAGATGGGCAAAGATCATTTCTTTTTTCATCATGCTTGGATATCTAACAGACAAAGCATTAGAGGTAGTGGTAATCTACAACGTGGTATGGACCCTAGTCTATACAAAGAGTATGATGACTTTACTATTGCATACGCGGCTCAAGACCAAGTAGAGAAAAGAATACTCTCGTTTGCCGAATATGCCAGAGAGATTACTGGAAGTGAGAACATAGTATGCATGGGCGGAGTTGCACTTAATTGTGTAGCAAACAGCAGACTATTTGAGTTAGGGTATAAGAACATACACATAATGCCAAATCCAGGAGATGCAGGTAGCAGTCTAGGAGCGGCCGCATTACATCTGTATAACACAACAGGAAAGAAAGTTAATTGGAATGGGCCATACTTAGGGCACAACATAGAAGGCGCATATCCAGTAAAGAAAGCATTAGCAAGTTTAAAGAAAGGGGAACTTTTTGGAATAGCAAATGGCAGAGCGGAGTTTGGACCAAGGGCATTAGGCAACAGATCACTTGTTGCTGATCCTAGAGGACCAAAAGTCAAAGACAAAATGAACACGATTAAGAATCGTCAAAAGTTTAGACCATTTGCACCAATGATACTAGAGAAGCATGTCCATGAATATTTTGACATGCCGGGAGGAATAACCAATGCACCATATATGCAATTCGTTGCAAAGTGCAAAAAACCAGAGGAGTTTCCTGCAATTATACATGAGGATGGAACTAGTAGAGTTCAAACTGTTAATCAAAAACAGCATCCAGGATTGTATAAGTTGCTCAGTGAGTACAATAAAGCCACAGGCTGTCCCATGCTAGTAAACACAAGTCTAAACATCAAAGGCCAACCAATAGTCAATGATGTTGCAGACGCACAGGCATTCGAGAAGCATTACGGCGTAACAGTACACACAAACGATTAATATATGTTTGACGTATTTTACATAGGTAGTAACACTAACCTTAAAGAAGTAATACCATTTGCAAAACAAGTCGAGTCCGTCGACGATATCACATCTAAAACTAAAATGTATTGGCTAATAGAGCCTAACATAGAAATAGTAGACTATGATGTGTTTAGTTATAGACCAGAGGACTATGATACTGTATACGAGCATGTATGGAAATGGGATTCAAAGAACTACGGTGGATTAAGACTGAAGCCTAATAGGTTCTTTCAAGGTTTAAAAGAAGTAAACAAGATTGTTTGCAAAAAGTCATTTGACACATTGCACACTAAAACTCCAGCAAAGTATTTTGATAATAATCCTTATGCTAGTCATGTTTGGTGTGTAGATAAAGAATACAAATTAGATTCAGATATTAATTGGGCACCTGATAACTTTGAACCAGACTTTATACATAGTTTCCATTTACGAGGACAACTAGAACACAAATATCCTGCTGAAGAAGGTGGCATCAAACTGTATCCTAGAGATTGGAAAGATGCATACACTAAGTACCATAAGTTCTTAGATATAAAATTAACATATCCTGTAATGTTAGTTACTGATGTAGATAATTATAGACAAAGAAATACATTCAATGATGATTACGTTTGGCTTGTTGATGCTGGCCACAACGTAAATTTAAAAACATTTGATTGGGTACCAAGTCCTTTTGAAGACAACATGACTCATGTGTTTAGAATGCCATACCAATTGCAAGAAAAATATCCTATGGCAATGGGAGGCATTAGACTAGTTCCTAAGAAATGGAAAGATGCAGAAATTAAAATACACCCAGCATGTCCTATTGAAGACGAAAGTTATGATGTGTTTTATATCGACGATGATGAATTTACAGCAGAAACATACAGTGAGTATGCGGACAGAAGCAAAACAGATTGGTTTTGGATTGTAGATCGAGAATTTACATTTAACGGAAAATTATTATTTGTTCCTGCGATACACGAAAGAGAGTTTATACATGTATTTAAATTACCAGGACACTTAGAAGAAAGATATCCACCAGAATATACAGACGCATGGGATAATCGTTGTGGTGGCATAAGACTTATGCATAAAGACTTTGATATAACTAAGCACAAATACCAAGACGATGTAGTACCTGTTAGATACGATATATTTTATACAGATAATATAAACGACTATGACTCACCTGCTAGAAAAAGCAGAACTAAAATGTTTTGGTTAGTAGATAGCGAACACGAACTNAATGATGTGTTTAAGTATGTTCCTAGCAGGCANGATCAAAAAACAATACAAGTATTNAAAATACCAAATCAATTAGAGCATAAGTATCCTCGAGGTATTACAAATATAAGCGACAACAGATGTGGAGGTGTAAAACTTGTTCCTAAGAACTTTAACACAGACACAATTAAATACGTTGCTGTAAACCCAACAAGCGATAGAAGTTACCCAGTTGTAAAAGTAGACAACGTAGACGAGTATACTGAAGTATTCCAGGACTGTTGGATTGTAGACAGCGAATACGAATTAAATCAAAAGATAGAATGGACACCGCCATTGTTCCAACAGAACTGTATTCACACATTCCATGTAGGAGATCAACTTAGACATAAGTATCCTGAAAGCATGGGTGGCCTTAGATGGGTACCAGTCGACTGGAATGGTGATATAGTTATACATAGTGAAATGCTAAATGCTATACCAGAGTATCCGATATACTACCAAGATGATTCTTCAGTTAATCCTAACAAGGATCACAGTTGTTGGGTAGCAGATAGTTCTTATAGAATAGACGAAAGCATTAAGTGGGCACCTGATTCATTTGATACAGATAAAGTTCACGTATTCCACATACACAATCAATTAACAAACAAGTACCCTCAAGAGATGGGTGGCCTGTATTGGTATCCTCAAGAGCCAACAGAAGAAAAAGTAATACACACAGAGCCTTTAGTTATAAATGCTAAAACATATCCTATACTTAGGGTAACTAATCCTACAGACTTTAGTGCAGTAACAGAAGATTGCTGGTTAGTAGATGAGGAATATATACTAGACGATATAGACTTTGACTTTGTGCCATGGCAGAACAACAATGAGAAAGATCAAGTACATGTATATCAAGTAAGTGGACAACTAGAGCATAAGTATCCAAAAGAGATGGGCGGTGTGTATTGGGTTCCAACTACTAACGTAGATGCAGAACTTAATATCCACGACACTACGCCTTTTGGAGAGCAGTTGACGTTTCCTGTATTTGATACAGAAGAGAAAGGTAGACAGGAATCAACATCATCTTGGTTCTGGGTAGTTGCATCTGATATAGAAGTATTAGATACATTTGACTTTACATTTGTTCCTAAGATTTGGGATCATGGTAAGACTCATGTATGGCAAAAATTGCACCCAATCACTGGCAGACAGTACGATTATGCAGGTATACAGTTATGTCCTAAAGTAGCACAGACAACAGGACGGCCTAAGTACATACGCGAGCCTGCATGTAAGCAAATGGAATATCCAGTACATCACTTACAGCCTGAGGACTACAAAGACGGCTTAAACGACGTCTATGTGCGTCTAAGTAGCCAGTCAACCACTGATATGTTCTGGGTAGTTGATGCTTTTACTAATATACATGAGGACTTTAAGTTCGATGTTTACCCTACGCAATGGGACAAAAACAATGTTCATGTGTTTGCAGACGAAGATGGAAACTACAATAATATTAGATTAATACCAAAGCAAACATTTATAGATAACGAGTACACTGATAAAGAGATAGCAAATAATACATTTAAAAATTTAAAACAAATGAATACTATTGCAAGTTATAGACCAAAATGGCCAATAGTAGACTTAGTTAATCAATATCCAGTATATCATATACAGCCAGATGATTACAAAGACGGCTTATACGGAGCCTATGTGCGTCTAGCAGGCCAAACAACAAGAGATATGTTCTGGGTAGTTGATGCTTTTACAATGCTACATGAGGACTTCAATTTTGAACACTACCCTACGAAAGAAGAAACAAAGTATGTCCATGTGTTTGCAGATGAGAATAACGAATTTAAAAACGTTAGATTAATACCAAAGTCTGCACTAGTTAAAGAATATACAAACAAAGAGATAGCAAACAACAGTTTTGAACACTTAAAACAAATAAATACTATAGCAAGCCTGATGCCTAAATGGCCAGTTATTCACTTGCAAAGTTTAGAACGTAGTGAGTTTGTAAACGCAATAAAGGATATAGACACACCCTTTGTTTGGACTACAGACCCAGATATCAAAGTGAATCAAGAGGTGCTTGATAGTGGATTCATGCCTGACATATTGGATATAACCAAAATCCATACTTGGCAGAAAACGAATCCTAGAACAACAAAAGTTCATGCGTATGGAGGATTACGTCTCTGGCCCACGGAAGCAGACTATTCGAATTTAACATCAGACACACTTAGACAGAACAAGTTTAGAAATTTAAAATACGTTAAAGAACCAGGATCAGTATCAGTTCCGAACGAAGTTTTTGTACTTAGTTACAAAGAAGACCTACTGAGAGTAGAACAACACATTGCAATACTAGAACAAAAAGGGTTAGAAGTAACGCATGTAAGAGGAGTAGAAGGTATATTTGAGGCACACAAAGCCTGTGCTGAAAAATGTAATACTAAAATGTTCTGGGTAGTAGATGCTGACGCAGAAGTTACAGATACTTTTGAATTTAATTATATACCAGATGTATATGATGAAGAAGTTGTCCATGTATGGGCAAGTAGTAATCCAATCAATGGATTGGAATACGGTTATGGAGGAGTCAAACTGTTTCCAACGGAAATGGTTAAAGACGCAAACACTTGGGGGATTGATTTCACGACTGGCCTTAGCAATAGATTCAAGTCTATGCCAGAGGTCAGTTGTGTTACTAAATTTAACACAGATGCATTTAGCACTTGGAGGAGTGCATTCAGAGAGTGTGTGAAACTCACACTTAATGGAGATGCAGAGAGTCAAGGTCGACTAGACACTTGGCTTAACACTAGGGGCGAAGAGGACTTTACTGCTGATGCAGTAAAAGGAGCACTAGAGGGGAACCAGTTTGCACTTGCAAACAAGGATAATTTAGAACAGTTAAATAAAATTAACGACTATGCCTGGTTAGAAGAACAATGGAATCAATAAAATTAGACTCTTGGAATGATGTAGAAGTATACATAGACAATGGGTTTATGAAAATACCACCTAGTTACTTTGAACGAGCAATAATGGATAGTAGATATCCACGTGATGCTTTTAGTAAGGGGCAACTAGCAAGTAAAAGTTGGTTATTAGACAAACTATATCATTATACTATGCTGGATTCAAAACCAACAGTAGCACTACTAGGTTGTTGGATAGGCAGTTTAGTTGAGCCATTATTAAAAAGTATTCCTATAGACCGTGTATATGGTATAGACATAGATGCTAAAAGTATTGAAATGGCAGAAAAGTTTAATCAAAAACATGTAGCAAACGATTGGAAGTTTAAAGGTGTTGTTGCAGATGCAAGTATATTAGATATTAATCATATGGAATTTGAAACAGGCGGTGAATTAATAGCAGTATCACCGGGTATGGTAATTAACACTAGTTGCGAACATATGGACAATAATTGGTTTGATACAGCAGGTAGTAACCAACTTATAGTTATGCAAACAAATAACAAAGAAGAGTTTGACGGGCATGTTAATGTGTGTTACACTATAAAAGAGATGCAGGAAAAGTATCCGTTAAGTAAAATACTTTATATCGGGTCATTAGAAACTCCTGCCTATACACGATTCATGCAAATAGGATATAAGTAATGAACAGTAGAGTAATTAATTTTTATGGTGGCCCAGGCTCAGGCAAGAGCACAAAGGCCGCAGGATTATATTACAAGATGAATATGGCAGGTTACAATGTTGAGCTCGTTAACGAGTTTGCAAAAGAATGTGTGTGGGAAGATAATGTTCCTATGCTTAAAGACCAGTTATACATGTTAGCACATCAGCACAGAAAAATACTTAGACTAGCAGGTAAAGTTAATTACATAATTACAGACTCACCTGTGCTATTAAGTGGCATTTATAGAGAATTATATGATGGTGCTTTATACAGCGACCTAATAGATCAACTTGCATTAGAGTGTTATCACAAATATGATAACTTAAATTTTATGCTAGAACGACCTGATGTGTTTATACAAAATGGTAGAGCACAAGACGAGCAAGGAAGTGTAAATATCGATGACGCTATTTTAAAGCAGTTTGCAGATTTAAAGATACCATTCTTTAAACTACCGGAAGGGCAAGAAGCAGTAGAAGTAGCATATGAATATGTTCAAAAAAGAGCAAGGAGAACGTGGTTACCATGATATGTGTACAAAACATGCCAAAAGAAGATGTTAAAAAACTATTAATAAATACAACGATAGAAAGGCTTATGGTTACAGCAGGAATATGTCATTGTCCTGAATGTAGGAAAAGTATCCATAAAGCATTATTGGAGAATGCTGTTGAAAGTAGCAATATGCGGCTGTAGTTGGAGCAGTAGAGACGAAACACTACCAAACACTGAGTTTGGCTCTATGGTTACGGAATACATAACCAGAGAGTACCAAGAGTCTTTTTATCTAAACCTTGCAACTGTAGGTGCTAGTAATTTTGTTATAAGAAACCAAATCGACTTTGCTATAGATACTGCTGAAGCAGACTTAATAATTATAAATTGGACTACTCCTACAAGAATAGAATGGAATCATAACCCTGAAGCATCCTTTAATCCAACATTAACTATTGAAAACTTTGATTACTGTATAAATCCAACCAAATTAGTTAATAGAAATCATGTAGTTGATTGCAATCCTGCAATGGCATTTAATAGTATCACTACAATGCTAGATGAGGATAGGTTTGACCATTTCCTAACTTCAACTATGGGCGAACAAGGATTGCCTATAACAGAAGAAATGTTTAACAGTTTTAAAAAGTATTATTTGTATTGGTATGATAGCAAATTAGAATTAGCAAAGCAAATTCACTTAGTTAAGAGTGCTGTTTTTGATTTAGAAGTAAACGATATACCTTATTTAATGAGTCCTAATACTTTATTCTACTTACAGGACATTAATGAAAATGCTCATTATTGGGAAAAGTTAGTAGATTTTATACCAGGCCGCAAACGAATTAAAGGTGTTGCTAGTATGTTAAGAGAGCATGATGAGGAACTAAAAGGATGGCATGACTATTCAAAGAACCCAGGTGCTAAATTAAGTTACCACATATCCCCACAAGCACAGAAGCATTACTTTAATAATTATTTAAAACCAAAAGTAGATAACTTACTATCTAAACTGTAGTCAAACGTTCTTAAGTGATTGTAGTTATGATCTAGTATATCCTGCATATCTTTAAACATATCTAAGTAATTCGATTCTATTTTATCCATTAAGTCGCAAACCATACTAGCACGTTTAGTAGTGTTTAGTTCTTCATCATAACTTTCATCCCAGTATTCTGAGAACGTTTTAAATCCTACATCATTTAAATGTTTAAGTGTAAAAGGTTGTCCTACCATTAAAAATGGTGTTCTGCTGTTAAAACAGTTATATGTCTTTTCTGTTATAAAAAGGTAGTTAGGGTCATACCATGTATCAGTCTCATTAACAATATGAATGTATGCACTCTGATATAACCAAGTAGGTGTTTTCATGCCAGAGCCAATTGCTGTAAATTCTTGATCAACTGTTTTAGGCAACAGGTTATGAAGATGACTGTATTGAGTAGGTTGATTATCTAGTAATGGTCCACAACTCCATATGGCATCTTTATGACGAATATGATTAACAATCTGTAACCTTACTTCCGTTGTTCTGCGATTAAAACTACTGAATGTTGCTTTTCGTTCATGTAGTTGTCTAACAAACTCCCATTGATTAGATGCGGTATTTACAGAATCCCTTGCAAAATTAGGTATGTAAATGCATTTATTAGGATAGAGAATCTCGTTATAAGGATTATTATCTAATAACACCCAATCATCTATGTTATACTTAGACAGTAACTTATCTATCTTTGGATGATCTTTTCTGTATATGGGATTAGTTTCATAAGGATCGTTTGCTTCATTTATAATGAAATCATCGTTATTATAAAACATCGATTCCATAGGATACCATATTGCCAGTTTAGCCTTACCACTGCTTAGATCGTCTTGTATGCTGTCTAAGTTAGGGGTTTCCTCCCATGGTAGTTGTATTACAGCATAGTATTGGTCGCCTAGATAAACTTTTTGCATAATGTTATTTAACTAAATACTACTATGAAATTCGTCGTATGTGGTTGTAGTTGGAGCAGTATAGACCCTAGTTTTCCGGAAACGGATCATGGTCACTTCATTGCTAAACACTTTGGATGGGACTATCATAATATTGCTCGAGTAGGGTGCGATAACTTTGGCATACGTTTACAAATAGATTATGCTGTAGACGTTCTTAAAGCAGATATTGTACTTGTAAACTGGACTACAGCATGTAGAGTTACCTGGAACCACAAAGGCAAACGATATTATCCTACACTTGGTTTAAAACAATTAGATTATGATGTAGATAACTTCTTTGACAATAAACGTTGTCATCCTGCAAAAGACGAACCAGACTTTGATCCCACAATTATTTCACAAAGCATTACAGGTCTTGTTTCTTTTGGTAACTTAATGGGCACTTATGAAGAAGCAATAGAAGAATGGGAATGGCTTCCACATCATATGAGTGAAAAACAATTCTATGCATTTAGAGATTACTATATACATTTATACGATGACGACTTAGAAGCACACAAACAGTATTACCTTATAGAAAGTGCTGTATCTAAACTACAAAAGTCTGGAACTAAGTTTGTTATGTCTCCCAATACATTTAATTTTACTCAGGCTCATGCAATGAAAGAAGGCCACAGTATCGATGACCATGAAAAGATAAACAGGGCACCACATGACGAAATGTATAATGAGTGGAATATAATTCCAAAAGAAAATATAATTGCTCAGCCTGATGATAAAACTATATCAGATGCACTACAATGGGACTTTGAAATAATGGAAGATCCTATAAACTATCCTACGCATGATCATTGTCATCACCTAAGTGCTGAATCCCAAGAGAGATGGGCAAACGAATTTGCTATTCCAAAACTTAAAGGTTTATTGTAAAACCTAATTCACTGGTTACACGATCTTCTGTATCAGTTTTTAATCTAAAGTAAATATTATTCCACTTATGTGTAAACATAAGTTTACCTACTGTTAGATCATTATGGAATTGATATTTAAGACCATCAGCAAATTTTACTTTTGTGTCTTCTAATGTTGTATGGTAGTCTATTCCTAATGTTAAAAATGTTGCTCCAAATGTACTTTGTATATTATATGTAACATCTGCAAAGATATTAGCATCTAACATTGTGAAACCATTTATTTTAACATTAAAGGAACTGCCATGTTCAGTAAAGCCTTTTACTCTCGAGTATGTCATACCATATCCTACTGAGGCATATAGATTTGGATTGAATACCTTATTAAGTTCTATAAATGAAGTAAAGGATTTTACTTTAACATCTGCTGTTCCTGTACCATACCAAAGTGTATCATTTTGTGCTTTAATGGTTCTATCCGCGTAGTAATAGCCGAGGTGCAGAGCGTCTGCAGTAGTATCCCAACCAACTAAACCACCTTCTATATCGCCATTAAAGTCTGCAATAAAGAAGTCTCCGTAACTAGCACCTAACATTTCAGCACCTTCTACACGGTTATAGAGCACATTATCGCTTCTTACACTTACTCTAAGGTCGTCTAACAGGCTTTTTGATTCGAATATGGTGTTGACATACCCTGTAGGTTTAGTAGTTATGTCGTTCATCATTTGCATTAATGGTGGATCTAATACTTGAAAGAATGTCGATGTTTGTGAGTCTGTTGTTCGTTCATCTGTATAACCTATGAAATCATACTGCCATTTGCCGTCTATCTCAATAGGATAATATCTACAACCACCACAGTCTCCTTGATTAGGAAAGTTGTCATACAATTCAAACGAACCGCCATTGTTAATTAATACATACGTTCCATTAACACTATCAACTATATCTAAGTCGCCATCGTTGTCAAAGTCTAATACATGTAATGACCCTTCACCATTCCACCAATCACCTGAGCCATCTTTGTACTTTGTAATAGAACCGTATTGTTCTGATACATCTGTAAACGTACCATTACCATTGTTGAGAAATAGTTGTATTACTCTACCGTCATAGTAAGGGTCTACTTTAGTTGATGCTAGTATAATATCTAAATAGCCATCACCATTGATATCCATTGTTTCCATATCATTAGCAATACCATTAGCACCAAAGTAATTGCTAGGTAACTCAGTCCATAGTTTAGACCAATCCATATTACCATCGTTCCAAAATACTGCACCAGCACTATTGCTATATGTTTCAGCAAATCCGTATACTTCTGCTTCACTAGGGTTTGCCCAGCCTACAGAAACATCAACATGTCCATCGTTATCAAAGTCACCTATAGCGGCCGTAGTATTCCATAATACATGATCTGCACCCATATCACTTGCAGAAGGCATCTTATAAAAGTTCCAATTGGTATCTGTAAAATTACCTGTGCCATCATTTATAATTGCACCCATAGTATGATTAGTCCCAAACTCATTATGAGTCCAAGCACCAAATATATCTAAGTCTCCGTCGTTGTCTAAATCACCAGCAACTATGTCATGACTGTATGCACCGTGCTCAGCAAACATCCAACTAGGTAAATTAGTTTGGCCTTTGTTTTCTATTACACCGTTATTGCTTAAATGTAAAATACTAGGCTTCATGAAGTCATCAATGCCATCACCATTAAAGTCAGCAACTAAACTTCTTTGTAAGTGTCGCACCATACCGCATTCGTGTTGTGCATCTGTTTTAAAGTCTAGGTCACCATAGTTAATACATGGACTTGACCCACTTGCAAACAGTTCCGGACTATAAACAAAGTGTCCACTACCATCATTAAGAAATGCATGTAAGTATGAACGAGGCATATCTTCTCTATCACCTTCAAAGAACCCTTCGTAATAAAAGTCCTGGTGACCATCTCCGTTCAAGTCCGCTCTATGGATAACACCTGCATTCAGGAAAGGTCCTGCGTCTTGTACTTCCTGCGGATTTCTACTTGTCCCGTCATGCCTACCTTGTGTAGTAATTTGAAAGAAACCATAGTCTGCTATTTTATATTTGTCTGTCTTTGCAAAGTTAGAATCGTCTAAGTAGTTACCACTACTATAAGTAACAGTTATGTCACCATGCATAGTATCATAAGTATACTCAAATGGTTCTATTGTTTGAAATGGTTGTACAGGTGTTGTTGGTGTTGTTGCTACTTGCTCTTGAACTAGGGCACTACTACCTCCTCCACTTGCACATGATGTTAATGCAACGCCTATAAGGAGTAAAACTCCAATGTCTATTACATTTTTAAGCAACTTGTTTAACATGTTTGCAATTCCCCCTAAATGTATAACCTGGGCACGAACACTTACCATCATCGATAGTATACACTTTACCATTACTACCCTGTACTGTAATAACACCGGGTGCTAATTCTTCTTCGCGTTCGCCTATCTTTGTAAACTTGCGTCTACTTTTAGAGAATTGTTTTATAGGATTCTTAAATACTTTATCATTGTACTGAACAAGTTGTCCTGCACCATTAACATGATAAATGCCATTGGCAATGTTTTTGTCACCCCAATCAGTGACTTCTTGTAAAATGTCTATCACTAGTCGTCTAAGCCAGGATAAAAATTATCATGCTTTGGCTTGTAACCATAGAATGAACCTTCTTTGCCTTCTTCTTTCTTTTTGGCGTCGCTTTTCTTACTTGCTCCGAGTGGGTCAAGTAAGATTCTTTCTCTTCTAGAAAGTTGCTTGTTTTCTATTTTATCGTACATTAAGCAACCTCTAACATTGAAAGAGGAACACTATAAGAACGGCCTCGCATATCTACTATAGCCTTCTTAATGTTTACTTTAGTAACTACACCAGGTGTACGTTTAGTCTTCTGGATCACAAATACTTGATCACCAACGTTAATAGAAGCCTTAGCCTGTTGCGTCATTGTGCTTCTAGTGAATGAAATTAATGAACCTAGTTCATCATGTGAAAAAGCACCCCTTTGGATTGCTCTTTTGATATCGTTAATATTGTTCATAAAACTCCTTACCTTTTTATTTAATATACATATAGTATAGCATCAAAAGGGGAGTTGTCAACCGATATTTAGTCGTCTTTAAAGTGTTTTGCGAATATTGTATTAGTTGTAGACTCTAATTTAGTAAAAATTAAGTCCATATTGAGATAGATTTCAACCATATCCACTTTGTCATTTATATCTCTTTCTTTTAAGAAATCACGTAATTCATCTAGAGAGAAGTTATCCATTAGGTCAGTAACTTCAAAAGGTATTACTTCCCCACTATTAAGATATACTTTTATTACATCTATGAATTCTTTAGGAACATCCGAAGCATCTAGATCTTTAAGCAACTCCTTTCTTTTGGAGTCCTTAACCATACTGGTGGATTTTCCCAAGACGACTATCTTGGTCTCTCTATCTCCCACGAAGAACTACTTAAACTTTCTTCGGTCTACCAGGACCTTTCTTAGGGGTCAGTTCTGGTGCTAGGGCGTATGCTTCTGCTTTCTTTTGATCGATATCCTGTTGCATTGCTTTGATGTCATCTTCCATAAGCATTGCTTGACGTAACATGCCTTTAGCAACTTCTGTTGGATCATCACTTGACTCTGTAGTAGGTGCTTCAGCACTTGCTAATGTAGGGTCAGTTTCAAGCGGTAGATTCGCAGTAGGCTCTATTTCTGTATTAAGAGGTGGATTACTTCCTGTTTCGATCTTTCTAATTTCTTTATTAACATCTTCTAATGCTACACTCTGTTGTGGTGTAGGTGTTAGGTTAACCATATTGACAGGAGTCTTAACTATCTTCTTAGCATAATGCAAAGATGTCAACATGTTTGACCCATCTGGAAAAGTTCTTCTATGTAAAACTTCACTGATGTTATTGCTTTCTTGTGCTTCTGCTGATTGAACAACATTCATTAATGCATCATGTTGATCAGGCTCTAATGATCCTGTTTCTACTACCAATGCATTTTCTGGTTCGTTAGGAACCTCTCTGTAAACGACAACAATTGGCTTCTCACCAATTTTGCCTACGTGCTTCATTACTTCAGCCATTTTATTCTCCTTGTGTGTCAGGAGCAGATTCTTTATCACCTGCTTCTGCTTCTGCTGTAGCCTCTTGCTGTTCTCTTATGAACGTTAAGAATGCATTTAGTTTGTCATAAACTTCACCTACTTGGGTAAGTTCATTTGCTCTAAAGGCACCTCTTTGAGTTGCTAGATCTACAATTTGTGCAAGAACGGCCAATTCGTTAAGACCGATACTTTCCGGTGCGTTAGTCTCACCTGTTGCTTCTTGATTTACAGTTTCTTCTACAGAAACTGCTTCATTTTCTACTTTATCTGTTTTTGCCACGTTTGGCCTCCTTTTAAAATTTAACACTACTATTTAACAGATGTTTTAATACATACTGTTAAAAAATGGTTATTTTATTATTTTATTAATACCTAACGTGGTTGTTAGGTTTACTCTGTAGTTTTCCATGTCTAATGCATTTTCAAATAATACTTCAAGTGTACCACTGCCGTATGTATTAGTCATATCATAATATACAAGACCTTCTGTAAAGTCTAAAGGTTCATATAATGATTCAAGTATTTCATCATTTATTTTAAAATCAGAAATCTTTAATTTGTTCTGTAGCATAGTCATGTAAGTATCATTACCTGACATCATTTCTAGTTGCTCACTTGACAGCAACTTACTGTTAGTGATCTTAATCAACCTTGTAGTCCTGACTCATCTCTGGTATAAGGTACAGTTATGCCGAAAGGTGCTTCTGGGGTCCTTCCACCATAGCCACCACCGTGAACAATAAACAATGCATCACAGTATGATTCATCACCCCAACTGTCCCATGGGTAGCCATCTGTAAACATAACTAACTTCTTAGGCTGAATGCCTTCTTCTTTCATCCAGTTGTAAACACAATCAAAGTCTGTGCCACCGCCACCGCCTAGTTCGTAGTCCATAAACTCTTCCATATTGTTCTGTGTGAACACTTGTGGGTTATGAATTTCTGTGTCAAAGCATACAAGGTGAATGTTAAAGTCTGTGTATTGGTCCATAATGCCTTTGAACTCACTTAAGAAGTCCATTGCCATTTCATCAAATATAGAACCTGACATATCAAGTGCCGCAACAATATCAATAGTTGTTTCTCTGTCCATACCTGGCAAGTAGAAACCACTGTCTTGTCCTTTACGGCTTGGTGTTTGATATGTGTAGTCACTTCTAATAGTGCTCTGTATCTGCATAGCAAGTAGTTCACGCCAGTCTAGTGTAGGGTTAAGAAGTTTGTCTAACATTCTTTTAACGCCACCTGGTAAGTTACCAGCACCAGCCGCCTTAGCAGATTGCATTACAGCATTCTGAAATTCTTGCTTATTGTTTTCTTTCTCTTCTGCAGTATATTTTGCAGGACCTTCTTCATCACCTGCTTCACCGTTTGCTTTATTCTCACCTGCACCCTCATCATCACCTTCTGCTCTATCTAAGTGTATGTCTAAAGGTTGTTGAGTAATAACACGGCCTTCTTCTTCTGCTTGTTTGAATAAGTCATCGTATATCTCTTCTGAAACTTGACCTCTGTATTTCCAATCAAAACATATTTCAACAAGTTTAATCTGCTCGCCTATGTTAGCATCAATTAAGTCTGCATTAATAACATAGTCATTTGCTATGTTCCAAAGTCTAGGATCTCTATCACCTCTACGAGCAACATCAAAGTGATCATAAACACAATGTAGTATCTCATGGCCCATACCAAATACACATTCGCCGTCGCTCATTGCGGCAACAAAGTTTCTATTGTAGTAAAAAAACTTGCCATCTGTAGCAAGTGTAGGACACCATGCTGTAGCATCTTTAAGTTTTAAACGTGTAGCAAGGTTACCAAAGAAAGGTGCTGACATCAGCATTTCAATTCTTGCTTTAATAAGACGATCTTCAACTTCCGCTGAAGTCATTGTTGTCTCTGGAATCTCTGTTAGAGGCGTTGCTACTCTATCCTTTGCGGATTCTGATTTTGCTTCTAATATGTCTGTCATAAACTACCCTTGTTTTCCTAACTAATACATATATTATAGCATCTATACAGTTTGTGTCAACCGTATTTTACGATAAATACTAGCACAGACAATTGGTTCAGTACACATAATTACCAATATAAACAATAGATATCTATACAGAAACAGGAGAAATATTATGTTAGATCCAAGAATAGACTTAGCAAATATGCTACACGAACTCAGAGAGAAACTTAACGAAGTTGAGATGAAACTTTGGGAAATTCCACATCACGCGGAACCAGTTGAAGAATACGAAGCAGTATTCACAGCACCAGCAGAAGGCGATTACTTACATCCAGATACACCAACCCATGAAAAACCAGAAGGTTTCTCAGATGCGGCATGGTGGGATTCATGTATGCAAGCCTGGATGGAACCAACACCATACGAATGGGATGAATACGATTATTGCGGTAATGCAGATAGTAACACTTCATACGAAAGCGAAAGCAATACATGGGTAGAAGGTAACGACTGGTCTAATGACTATGCGAGTGAATGGTATGACATGCCTACAACAGAATTTGTTGAAGACGCGAATGTAATGCCGGCACACGACGAAGTCCATTATGACGATGCACCTGCAGAGGCTCCAAGTCCTCTACAAGAACATCATGCAGAAGCACCAGCGGAAGCACCAATGGAAGCACCAATGGCAGACGGAACTGGCGAAGAGCCAAGTACACCAGAAGTTTAAGTCTTTAGGTAGAAAGATGCCCTCTATATGAGGGCATTCTTATGAGTGGCCTCCCGAGTAGGATTCGAACCTACAATCTACGGCTTAGAAGGCCGTTGCATTATCCGTTATGCTATCGGGAGATGTTTATTTGAATATTTGAACCAACCAGGTCCGGGTAGTTTTTCTGCTTTGACCAAAGCAACCTTATTGTCCAATACAACCAAAACAAACTCGTCACCTTGTGTAAAGTTATGACGTGTTGCTAATTGCTGAATTGTAATATCTGAATCTAACTCAATCCTTTTTGAGTTAATTTTAAAAGTGTAATCATGATAATCCACTTTGTGTTTCCTTCTATTATTAAAGAAAAAAATGCCCTGTTTCCAGGGCACCTCACCTCGTGCTTAGGTAGGGAGTAACATAGGTAGGCGCACAAGGATTTTAAATCGTGTCCCTTTCTCCCTTATGTGATATACTTCACGTACCTCTCTGAGAAAGTATCTTTAAGATCTTTATCAAGTGTAGTTCTAACATTGAATGTAATCTTGTAATCCTTCATTATTGTCTTGAATAAGAATACTACCATTTCAGGCTCAAAGTTATCGAAACTAAACCTTACAGTATTGTTAAGCATTTTAGCAAACTTCTCATCAACACCTGTTTCTTTGTAGATGTCATTTAGTTCGTATGCAATACTAACAACTAAACTGTATTTTGCAGATATCTCTTCTGATATCTTATTGTCTAGTTTTTTAACCTTGCCGTCAATAACATCTGAAGGGTTAGGCAAGTTAGAAGCAATTCTTCTATGCTCAATAAACTTGATTGCCATGCCCTCACCAATAGCACCTGCAATTTCTGCCTTCTGCTCTCTGGCTGGTGCTGTATTAAAACCATCTACCTTAAGAATGTCTGAGGTAAATACCCAACTTCTTGGAGTTGCGAATGCTTGTGAACTTGTCTTTGGATCAAAGTTAAACAAGTCCTGCTTAGAAAAACTAAGGTAACCAATAACGTCTGGATGAACGTCATTAAGTATTGCCCATTGTTGCCAATCTTCGAAATTCACGTCCATGTTAATATGTCTAAATCTGTTAGCAAGTGGACTAGGCATTCTAAATGTAACACCTCTGTCAGTCTCTCTGTTACCTGCCGCAACAATTCTTACATTGTCTGGAAGTTGATACTGACCAATTTTGTTGTTAAGAACTAACTGGTAAGCCGCCGCTTGTACACTTGGTGGTGCTGAGTTGAGCTCATCTAAGAACAATACAATAGTATCGTGTGCATCGGCCATTTCCTGTGTAGGAAGATCTGCCGCTGGTGCCCACTCCATCGTATTTGTCTCTGGGTTACGGAACGGATAACCTCTTAGATCAGTCGGTTCCATTAATGCTAGACGCATGTCTATCATAACAGCATTGCCTAACTCTCCTGAGTCTACAATACCTTGTACCAATTCCGACTTACCAATACCGGGTGCTCCCCAGATAAAGATTGGTCTTTTTGCCTTCATGGCACGCAGAGTGATTGGCTTGACTTCTGCTGGTCTTACTTGTAATGTTTCCATAATATGTTACTCCTAACTTTTTACCTAACTATGTATATATAATAGCACCTTTTGTGATATTGTCAACCACTATATGCTACTTTCCCTCATAATTCCCATACATTTTTCTAAACACTTCTAATCCTTCTACAGGACTATAAGGTTTTTCTCGATGTGCTGAACGCTCTTCAGTGTTTACCTGATACCAGTGAATGAAATTTATTTTAAAGTCCGTTGTTACGTCGTAACTAAAAGTATATGGACTTTGTTGAATTGGATATGTTGACATACTTGCCTCTTAAAATTTTTACTAAGTGTAGTATAGCAGAATTTTAAGGTATGTCAACCTTTATAAGCGAAGAATTGAACAGTTACTCTTGTTTTATCTAATGACCCTATTGGAGCAACACAATGATAGTGACCGTCTTCTAATAATACAGCAGAGTTAAACTGCGGAGTATATGAATGATTTACACCATAGAAGTCATCATTGTCTGTGTATATGAATTGACCTCCATCATCCTCTTCCCATTCAGGATTCAAATAGATTGTAGCACTAAAGTCATACTTTTGATCATTGTGCCAGGGTATGTAGCATCCTTTTTCCCATCTTTGAACTGTTAGGTAAGCCTTATTGAACTTACCAAAGTGCTCTTCAAATAGCAATTGGAGTGCCTGTTGGTCTGTGGTATCTAAATCGTTTAAAAGTATTTCAGGTGCTTTCTTAGAGTCTGTTAAATAGTCCTTCCATGTATCTAAACTAGTCCTTTGTACAGGCATGTCAATACACTTATTATACAGTTCCGTTGCGTAAACGACGTCTAAGACGTCTTTAATGACCCTAATACCCACTCTTATTGCCCTCTACTAGTGTATTATTAACATCGCCTTCTCCCCACATAAACAGTTGAATACAACATCTAGGGGTCTCTGATAATACTTCTGTTACCCAATGTGTTGGGCCTAGTATGTTTGATGTTCCTTCTTCTAGCACCATGTACACGGCACTATTATATTTAGGTAGCACACAATGTCCATTTCCTTCAGCACTATCATCTAACCAATGGAACATGCCTCCGTCATTAATGCCCCACTCTTTATTTAAGAATATTGTTACTGAACCTATGGACCTATCTTTATGTGCAGATAGTATTGCACCTTTAGGATACTTTTGTATAGCACAAGACATATTCCTAATACGTTTATCTTTATAGAATGGATTAGTTGGATTATTAAAGATATCTTCTTTCAACTCAAATAGTTCTGTTCCTTCAACTTTGTTTGAAAAGCAACTAACACGATCTGTTGTCTTAGTAAACTTTGGATTCCAATAAGTATCAGAGTTATTATCATCTTCTAAAATTTGACAATACTTATCCAATGTTGCTATAACATTAGGGGATAAGAAATTGTCAGCATATTTTATCATTATATAATATCTATGTAATTTTCTAATTTAGAACCATTTAATCTGAACCATGCACTATCTTCTTGACTGTAAAACACAACTTTCTTTTGATTTACAAAGTAAGGCCAAGTCATTGCTTCGTCTAGTTTGAGTAGCACTTTACCGTTTAGTAAGCAGTCATTTTCATGTGCATACTTGTCGAAATGTCTGCCTAGCATTGTGTTGCCGAACCTTGTAAGTTTTATACCAACAGGCTTGTCTTGTTGTAATCTATAGTTTGAAAAAATACGAGCACACTTATCTTGCATATTGCATCCAGTGTAGTCTCGAATGGGTTTAGTATTTTTTAGACGCTCGTCTAGCCAGTATATAATTTGGAATTGTATTGGATCATTGTTTGAGATCATCTTCTGTAACTACTTCACCTTTTGTTAATTTAATAACTTTAAAATCATCTGATGTAAAAACACCATTGAGCCTTTCTGCTAGGTTAAAAGCATGTCCAGGATTTGAAAATGACACCTTCTTATATTTTGGGCCTGGGTAACTAATCAATGTATTTAAAATTCTAAGGTTAATAGGTTTACCCTTAAAAAATACACTATATATTGCTTCTGCACTTAAAACTTGTTCAGTCTTATAACTTGTCTTGTTTACTACTTCAAGTAGTATCTCCGGTTTTGGTCTACTCATGTGTATGTCTCCTATACACATATATTTATCACTTTTCAGTGATTAAAACATCTGTTAATCCAGTTTGTCGACCAGTGCTTTGAACTCTGTAAACCCACCTATCTTGTCGCCATCAACGATAATTTGAGGGAATGTTCTAGCACCTGGGAATGTTTCCATTAGTGCTTCTCTATCAAAATCCTCATCTAACATTTTGTATGTTAGTTCATATCCTTTTCTTTCTGCTAATGCTTTTGCTTGTACACAGAAAGGACATTGTGGTTTGCTGTATATTTCTACTTTCATGTTTATATTTATTTCTGTTTTTCTATAAATGGTTTAATAATTGAACTACAATAATGCTTATGTGCTAATTGCGAAGGATGTAAATCATCTGTACAGAATCCTTTTTTCTGTGTAAAGTTTTCTCTTACCCACTGCACCATACCTTGCATATCAAAACACATTTCTAATTCTAAATTATCGTATGCCCAAGCAATATGAGGATACAATATTTTAACTCTTTCATGATACACATCATGGAACTGATAATCATAGTTGCCCCAAAACAAATTAGCATTTCTATTGTGACATAGTTCTTGCAAGTTTAAAATTGCAAATGAGGTTTCTTCCCAATCATTAATAGTATTTGTAAATTTTGCATAATACTCTTCTATAGTTTTATCCTCGAGTGTTGGTACAAAATACATGTAAGCATATCTATCTCTATCTATTACATTACCTTGTAAGTCTACATGTTGACCTACATTAGAAGTTAGAACAGCATTTATATCGGCTGTTCCTTTTGCAATGTCGTATTCCGACTGTCCCTTGTGATAGTTTGCCTTCATCTCTTCTAGTTGATTTAATGCTATGTCTACCACTGTCTGCGAGTGTATGTGCTGTTTGCTGTTAGATATGTAATGATGCCTGCTAATGCCACTAAACATAACAACTACATCTATATCTGCATCAGGCTCGTCTAGGCTTAATAATTTTTCTGAAACACGTCTTGCTATTAATCTATTACCATATGCATCAGCACCTAGGTGATATGATTTATCGTACCCCTTATCAAGGTAGTAGTTCCATGTATGCAGTCTTTCGTTATCTGTACTAAAACTGCATCCTGCTGTAATTAGAATCTTACGTTTACTAGGCACAGGTGGTTTATAATACTTGCTCAATCTACGTCCTTAACACTAAGCCATGTTTGATACTTATCCCATTTACTTTCAAATGATATAATACATTCTTGTTTTTCGTACCAAGTATCAGAACGATAATCCATATCAGGAAAAGGCTCAAAGTGCCAACCCCACTTTCCTTCAATCATTGCATTGATTTGGTTTATGGTGTTTAGTCCAATTCCGTAATTGCCAGTCTTCCACTGGTGTTTGAATACTTTATTGTAACCGCAATCTTCTGGTAGGTGGTCTAGACTCATTGCTTTCCAAATTTGCCACCATCTAACTCTACACTTACATTGACAGGCACGCCTGAATCTCCGTTATTCGATAGTGGGGTTATTTCGCTGAGTGCTTCAAATAGATAGTCTACATCTAATGTTGCTTCTGCTATATTGGAATTTTTTAAATTTGTTATGTGAGCAACAAGATCTTTAAACTTGCTCATTATGTCTTTTCTCTTTATTCAGACGTTTGAGCTCTTTTCTGCATTCCATCTCAGTTCTCCATGGACCTTCAAATCCATAAGACTCTAATGTTTGTAACTTAGGACCATGACCATGTTTCCATGCTTTATCAAAGTTAATAGCATACCAACCTGCGGCATACAATACATCACTGCTTTCTGTTTTTAAGTAAAGAGGAATATCATCTCTATACCTAGTATCGTTAACTTCAATAGGTATTGCTTCTTCGTATTCTATATGGTGTCCTTTGATGTAAAGAGCATCCTTCTTAGTAGTTGGTTCATTAATTGTTTCTGTAAACAAATTAACATTACCAAAGAACTTAGTAGTCTCTTGTTCGTCATCAAACAGTTTAACTGCCTTTCCTGTAATATAAAAGTATCTACCTTGAACATCTTCATTTAGTATTCCGATCTTCTTATCACCTTTAGTTACTAGCCATGCTTCTTCTGTGATTTGTTGTAGTTTAGTTTGTTTTTTAGGCTTTACCATATTCTATCTCCTGTGTTCCATAGTCCTCATCTCGAGCAACTTGTTCTCCGTTTACTGAGCATATTTGCTTCATTGGTTGCCCATATGAGTCTTTAAACTCTTCTGGACATATATCGCTTCTCATTGCTCTGTATACTGTCTTTCCATTATCTGGAGTAGTAAAGATCCATGGTATCGGGTCTTTAGGCCACTCCCCCTTAATTCTTTTGATGGCTTTATCGAATCTGTCCATTCAAAAACTCTGCATAATCATTTGGTGTATTACTCATACGTTGTAAGTTCCACTTAGAGCAAAACTTCATAAAGTGTATACCAACTTGTGAAACAGGCTCTTTGCTTACTGCTTCATCAATCCTTGCTTTACATTCTGCTTTTACTTCATCAGGTTGAGCAGTTAGGTCTATAAGGATTCTGTTACGTTCGAAGTCATCTACGACTCTATGCTCTTGCTCTTCATGATCAACCCAACGTTGCAACATGAAGTTGTTATAATCAAAGCCGCCTGTTACACGGTCTTTGTATGCTTCTGTGATACCAGTTTTGTTCTTACTGCCTTTTAGTCTTGCACCAGGGTAAGCACTAAACACATTGTCACTGCTGTCACCTCTAACACACTTCTCAAACAATACAAACTCTGGGTCTATTGCTTTCTTAGGTTCGCCTGTCTTTTTATCTATTACATACTCACCTGTCTTAGCACTCTTAAAGCCTTCTAGGCTAACTATTTGATCAGTAGTGCCGTTGAACTGTATTACATTAGGTGCTAGTAACTGATAGAAGTCACTATCTGTACTTATAATAATATGATTGTCTTCTGGATGTTGTTGTATCCAAGTAGCAATTAAGTCATCTGCTTCAGCATTAGGCTGTCTAATAACACTACAATTACTCTTAGTATCTAAATACTCAACGAAGTCATTGTATGCTTCAAAGAACAACTCATCATCTTCCATTTCACGTGGACTACGTTTGTCTCTTGTAACTTTTCTGTTTGCCTTATAGGGTGTGTAAAAGTCCTTACGCCATGAACGGCCTTCTAAGCAAAATATAACATGTGAACCATCAAAGTCCTTCCATGCTTTCTTAACACTATTGAACATAATGTGCATAGCCATGCCTACTCGCATATCTATGTCTTTGCCATTGCCAACATGCTTTGCTCTAAAGAACATATTAAGTGAGTCTACTAGTATAAAGTTTTTCTTTTCCATATTATAATCCTAAGTTATCATTTATTATAGCATCAAAAGGAGAATCTTTCAAGTTCTTTTCACGTAAATCTTTAAAATTTCTTTTGAGGTCGTATGTTAGATACTTCTCATAGTTTTCAAGGATGTAATTAAGTTCTTCAAAAGTCATTTCTTTGCATGTTTCATCAACTAGTTGATCAATCTTAGCAGATATTTCTGCTAACTTAATCTTCGTCTTCGTCTCTATCGTTGACTGCTTTTCTGACGACATCTTGCCTTCCTTCTTCTTGTAATCCGTAATCTTGATCTGCTTTTTCTTGTATTAATACAGTTCTGCAGACATCATTGAACCATGTGTTTACTATTTCTTCATCACTTTGTCCTGCATAACCATTATCTTGTAACATACTTACAAAGTGATCATTCCAATCTAATTCAATAAACCCTGCTTTTGCATTCTCAGGATCAATACCCATTTTGTTTACATTAACCCAAGGTTCTTCTTTTAAAATTGCAATTTTTTTATCTGCTTCTGATTGGCTCAACTTTCCATTCTTAACATCAATTTCTATTTCAGCGACATTTTTATCTGCATCATTATCAGTTTCTAATCCTGCTAATACTTTTTCAAGTTCTTCGCCTTCGTAATAATACTCTGCTTCTGCGATTGCTCGAGACTTACCTTTAAGTCCCCAACTAGCAGGCATCATACTAAACGGTAATTTAGTTTTCTTTGTCATAACCAATCTCCTTAATTTGCTGTTGATATTCTACTGCTTCGTACATATCAAGCCTTTTAGGTGTTCCTTTCGACGCACCGAATGTTTCTTTAACCATAACGGTTTCATCTTCAAGTATAGTGAACTTGACTTTATGACCTTTATGTAGCCATGTGCCTCGTTCAATAACATTCATCTACCTTGACCTCTATAATTCTTAGTAGATCTCTTTTTATGTTTGTTCATGCTAGATGTAGATATCTTTACACTTCTACCTCTTCCACCTCTTCCAATACTAGAACTTTTTCTAGTAGGTGTTATTGCACTAACTCTTCCTTTATATATTGCCATTTTATTCCTCTTCTGTTTTATAAATATTTACAACCCTACAAGTGTAGTTCATTGTTCTTCCATCTGGTAAGGTCCTTTGCACAAGGAATCTTGTACTAATACCTATCTCCGTAAGTCCTGGTTCTGGCACAACTATATCACCTGGTGTAACATTACAAGGGTATGTTGCTATAAGTCTTATACCATATCCAAATGCTACTATGACTTCGTTGTCAACTACTTCGTAAGGTATACTAACTAGTACAGGCTTAGTTGTTGCTTCTTCTAGAAGTGCATCGGCTTCTGCCATTTCATTTTCTAGTAGTTCTTGTCGTGCTTCAGCAGATAAGTCTTCCATCAATACAGGTAGTCCGTCTGTTGTAAATCCTACTGCTTTATCTTCTGCTGTTGTTTCAAATACTACAGCAAACATAATCATAAAAATTAAAGTCGCATACAATGGACTAAAATTCATATGAAAGTTTTTATCAAATTTATTCATATTATTCTCCTAAGTACCCCAAGCATTACCAAACAAATTAATGTGTAATCTGGGGCTAAATTTATAACCTGTATTCATACAGATTTCTGCTACATCTTTTTCTGTTAGTGTTTGTTGCTCAAATGTAGCACCTTCAGGCATCAAAAATACACTATCTATTTTTACGTTTGCTTTTTTATATGCTGAGACGTATGCATCTACATCTGGTAAGCATAGTTCATCACGTACGACAAACTTATTATATAAAAAACTATTTGTAACTTTATTCATACTAACCAAGCACTCTGGCTTCAAAGTATCTTCTCTTGTCTCTCCACTTATAGTCAATTTAGGACTGGTACTCCATGTGACATGTACATCTTTTCCTTCATTGTTAAAGTAGTCTACCATATTATCTTCACAAAACTTACTACCATTAGTTTCAAATGTTACATTTACTAAACCAAAATCAGCATGTAATATATCAATAAGTGCTGGCCAAACACGTTGCCACCCTAGTAGCGGTTCACCACCTGTGATCACCAAGTGTATGTCTTCACCGTGTCGGCCAGTAAATGTGCCCTTGGGAAGTAAACTAGTGATGTGATCAACCACTTCGTCAACAGATTTAGTCATCTGTAAATGTTTATACTTCATTGCCCAACTGGCACTGGAATCACATCCTATTGGAGTGACTGGTAAATCTTCTATGCTTTTATAAGCCTGTGGATGGTTCTTGTCTGCTTTAGGATCTGTAACATAAGGCATTTCATCTGTTGCAATTAAGTTGCCTCGTTCTTGTCCAAATCCTGCACATTCAAAATTACAACCAAACGTTCTTAAAAAGACACTAGGCACACCGACAAATCTGCCTTCTCCCTGCACACTATAAAATGCTTCGCTGTATCTTAATTTAGGTTGTTTCATATTTAACCTGATTGTATTCCTCTGTTGGTAAGCCACTAAGTATAAAGTTAGGATCACTTATAGGTCCTATACAAAACTTAACTGCATGATAAACTATTTCATGTAAGTCGTTATCTAAGTAGGTAGTTACATTATTATTTAGGTCTGTAAATATCTCTATTAAAATATAACTTAATCCTTTCTCATATAGGAACGTTAGATCCTCTTCTTCAGGATACCATATTCTTGCAAAGGATATAATATTAAAGTACATACCCTCACTCATGCTAATTGTTTCTAGGGACACATGGCCGTCTGTACCTATGTCTCTAAATTCTATATCACCTTCGACATGTTTGCATTTAGTGTCTGCAACAACATCTATAACTGCAAATATCTCTTCTTTATTGATTGGAAATCTATTCATTAAGAATTTAAAAGACTTCTTCTCTAATAGCAAGTCAGCAATATTCCAAATATTTACACCTGATCTGCTTAGGACCATTGTGTTTGTTGCATTTCTAGTTTCAATCATTACTTGTCACATGCAAATTGTTGTTGAAGTTTAATATTATCCATAAATTCTTTCTTTGTACCTGGATCATCTTTGAACGCACCTTTTAGAACAGTTGTCTGTGTTAGACTGCTATGTGCCTTAACACCTCTATTCTCTACACAACCATGTGTGGCTTGTATATAAACACCTAAGTGCTCGGCGTCAGTTGCCTTTTGAATCTCTCTAACAATATCGTTAGCAAGTTCTTCTTGTAGTGTTCCACGTTCAGCACACCATTGTGCAATCCTTGTATACTTACTTAGTCCAATTAGTTTGTCACTAGCAATAATGCCAATGTATGCTACACCTCTAACTATCTGGTGATGATGTGAACACATACTTGTAAGTTCACTACGCACAACTAACATACCCTCATACCTATCAATACTATCGTTAGGGAAAGCAGTTGCAACTGGCATAGGGTCATACCTGCCAGCCATTAGTTCGTTGATATACATCTTAGCAAGACGTTTGCCTGTGCCGTTGCTGTTAGGATCATTCTCAGTATCAATTACAAGACCTTGTAATACTTCTTCAAACTTAGGAGCCAACTCATCTACGAGTTGCTGTTTGTCACCTTCGTCCATATAGTCAGAGATATTATCTCCTGCCCAAAACCTTTTACCGGCTTCTTTTAATCTTGCTTTAATTTTCTCACTAACTGACATTTTTTAACTCCTTAATGTTTCCTTTCAGTTCTTCTATTTCCCTCTTTAGATTAAGTTTCTCAACCTTCTCATTTGCTAATACAGTATCATCCATATGATGCTCATAGTCACTTTCAATTTTCCTATCTAATTCTCTATGTCTTGTTTCTAAGACTTTAAGATGATTCTGTAAACTTACTAAACTGCTCATGTCCACCACTCCTCATACGGAAATACTATCCAACGCTCTTGATCAGGTAACACTTCGTTAGCAGTATAATCTACATCTGCAAAGTTACTAGACTCTTTACTAAAGAGTGTTGAATATCTTAGTTCTTGATGCATGACTAATTGATTGTTATTATGTTCACGATCAAACTTTTCTATAACTGCATTAATACCTATTAATGTTGTACCTGAGTCGTTAATGTCATCAACAACTAAAATCTTCTTACCCTTATATTTAGACAATTCGTGTTCTAATGTCACGGAATCTTCGATTGCACCATCTCTGGTTTGCCATCTAAATGCTTCAAAAGGTACTTCGAAGTAATGACTCATCATTACACCAAAAGGATATGCGCCTCTACCAGGACCAATAATAACGTCTGGATGATAACTGTCATGTGCCATTTCTCTAACAATAGTTCTGCAATCAGAGACCATATTGTCGTATGAGTAATATAATTTGTCCATGCTTATAGTATATCTCCTTTAGACTTATTTGTCAAGTTATTTTTGTAGGCTTTTTTGATAAGCAATTTCATCTCTAACAATGTCTTCTAAACCAAAGTTTGCTTCCCAGCCAAACTCTTCCCATGCCCTTGCAATATTGGCTGATGTCTTATCTGCATCGCCTTCTCTTCTTGGACCTGTATCAGTATCTAATGTTAATTCTAATTGCTTTTCAACTTCTGCAATAACGTTTTTAATACTTTTACTAGCACCGCCACCTATGTTAAACACTCCACCATTGCCACCATCGAATAGATAGTTTAGTGCAGATACATGAGCAGATGCAATATCGGCTACATGAGTGTAGTCTCTTTCGCAAGTGCCATCGCTTGTATCATAGTCATCACCATTAATAGTAAACTGCTCACCTTTCAGTGCTTTGTCTACAACTATTGGAAGTAAATGACTCTTTGGTTCTAATGTGTAACCTAAACCTTCATAACTACCTGCGGCATTAAAGTATCTTAAACTTGCAAATGATAGTTCATAAGCATTAGAAAAGTCTTTTAGGACTTCTTCTATCATGTGTTTACTTTTACCGTATGGTGTTAAAGGGTTGGTTGGGTCTGTTTCTGTATTTAAAACGAAATCACTATTGCCATACACAGAACTTGAACTACTAAAGACAAAATGCTTTACATTATTCCTAACACAATGCTTTAACAATGCAATTGAATTTGCAACGTTGTTATAGTATGTGTCTGCAGGTGCTTCTATGCTCAATGGCACACTATGATCTGCGGCCAAATGTATAACTGCATCTGGTTTAGTAAGTGCAATAACACCTTCTAGTTGATGATTATCTATATCAAATGGATATTGATGCACACCTTCTAATTGTCTTTTTGCTCTATCGATATTAATTACGTTATAACCTGAGTCAACTAGAAACCTACAAGTAACACTACCTATAAATCCACTGCCTCCTGTAACTAAAATTGTTTTCTGCTGTTCGCTCATTATTGATTTCCTATTATTTTATATAATGCTTCACCACTAAAGAAGTCTGCACCTAATTCAGATGCCAACTTAGTAGTAAGTGAATCATCACTCTTGCCTAGTATTTGCCTTATTTTTGCCATAAGTTTATCTTTGTGTTCCAAGTAGGTCTCGAAGTTCTCCGTCCATTCACTTGGATACTTATATTCTTCGTCATACATTTCTGTGTAACTTAATCTATCAGGCACTAACGGAGAAGCATTTACTAATGCTCCTTCGTAGCAACTTATACCTAATGTCTCTTGAGTATTTGCACTAAACACAATCTTACTTCTGCTTAGTAGCATATGATACTCTTCCTTCGTTAGTTGTCGTTCTTGACAAATAACAAACTCGACATCAGGCATACTAACTGATAAATCTTTAAATATATCGACTTGCTTTTCAGGTGCAAGTCTATGTGGGAACAATACCATATCATATTTGTTTGCATTACCACCTAACCCTTCAAGTAAGTTAACCATATATTCCATTGGCCAACCTACCCTATGTAGTTTAGTTGCATCTGCTTCTGGAAAGTTATCCATAAACATATCGATATGAAACTGTGTTGCAAAGAAGTTATGATCAAAACAATCATACATACTTCTTTCAGCATTTCTAACCCAAGGTTTATCACCTATAAGTCTGCCTAAAAAGTCTGTAGGATCATAACTACCAGCATGCCACATTCCACCTATCTTTATTTCTACACCTAGCAATTCAGCCATATACTTTAATTGTATAACAGTTGGATTCCATGCGTCAGTGTATAAGAAGTAATCTCCATTGTTGATTTTACCTTCAGCAAACAAATTAGCAATTTGCATCATCTGTCCGCTCTTCCAGTAATTAGTACCACTGAAATTGAGGAATGCTCCAGGAGTAGTATCCTGTGGAGCATCTTGAGGCCCTTGTATAACAGTTACATCTAACCCAGCAGATTGCATTTGCCTAGGCAAATGTTCTTTCCACTCAGCCGTGTATCTAGTTTCAACAGGCTCTATTTCAACAATATAGACTTTCATATTAATAGTATACTACTTCTTACTCTTATTGTCAAGTCCTATATCACCATAGTCAACTACGTGAGTAATTGGGTCATTAAGATCTTGTGCAAAGTCAGACATTTTCTCTGCTTCATCTTTGCTAATCTTCTTAGGTGTACTTGACGTGTTTGAACTTTCAGTAGTCATTACATTGAGTTCTTTCTGTCTTGGATTTCTTGTCTACGAACTTTCGTTAACTTAGAAATTTCCATGAGTGCCTTTCTTGCTCTGGCGGCAGATGCCTTTACGCATTTGATTTCAAAGTTGTCTTGCTCTGCTACATACTCTTCGAAGAGTGCTTTCATTTTTAAATGTGTTTCCATTATTTTTTCTCCTTTATTTTAAACTATCAAATACATCTGCTATTGCATCAGTATCATCAAAATTTGGACCATCCAATTCTTCTACTGGATACTCCATTTCGCAACCGTTTTCATTATCTTCGGCTACTGAAATCTTTATATAACGACCTGGATACCTTGCTTGTATCTCTGCCGCTAAGTTGTCTGCAATCATCTCGCAGGACTTGTTGTTAAGTTGGATTACATCTTCTTTGTATAAGTTCTCCAACCATCTTTTAAATTGTATAAACTCTATATCTCTATCATCATGGAATACTTCTATCCATACTTTAAAGTGAAATATATGTCTGTGCTTGTATCCTAAAAAGGATACATCATACTCATCTCCTGTCGCTGTAGCAGGGTTTGTGTCTGCTCCAGGATAAAAGTGTATGCCTTCTTTACTAAATGTTACCCAAATACTTCTCATTATGCTTCCTCGTTTGGATTCCACATTACCAAATTACTCTTCTTGAGTCTGTTGGTAACAATAGTCCATCTATTCTGTTCTGCTTTCCATTCTTTCAACCATTTGTGACCATCACGTTCTGCATCAATAAAGATCGCATTGGTAAATGCCAATGGTAGCAATACAGCAACATGTATAAAGATACTTATAATTGTATTGTAGTTAAAGAATCCTAAATAGTTTGCGGCTAAGAATCCAAAGAACACACTCCATACAGTAAACAGCACTAACATAAAGTAAGTCTGTAGACTTGGGTCAGGTATATACTTCAATGGATTGTATTTCACATCCATTACTCTTCTCCAGCCATTTACAAGACTAAACATAGTCCTTCTAAATAAACTTGGCTTTTTCATCATTGGTTCAATTTTCATTTCATTCTCCTATTCTATGTGATTTCTCACAAATTCTTTTATTACATGCATACCATATGTTGCCCATGTAACTACTATTAAACTCCATACAAGTAATTCTACCACGTAATACCTATTGTAACATTTAATACATTATTGTCAACCGGATCTTCTGTATATATGTTACTTAGGCCAATCGATACTGTTTCTGTTAAACTGTAGTTAATACCAGTTTCATTTCTCAAGTATGTATCAGTACCTGTTTCACTAAGCAATTTATTTGTTATGCTTATATTATCGTTTAGTTTATAGAATACCCATAAACTGTTTCTAAGTATTGCTTCGCTCACAATATCATTTGTAAGATATGCCACTGAGCTCTCATGACTAACTTTCCAGTTATCAGTCCTAAGTATCTTCCAGCCAACACCAGCACCTGCAACTGCTCTATCACCAGATGCTCTTAGTTTATCTGCATCATAACTCACAACACTAAATGCATAATACTTCTGTGATAAGTCTTTGTTTACTTTACCAATGGTACTAAACTTATCCATCTTAACAACATCATCCGATTCTTTATACACATAGTCTGTTTCTAATACTAGTCCAACTATATCTAAATCCCATTTTTGATCTACACTTAATTTTAGTGTAGTAGAATCGCTGTTAATTTGTGTTAGTCCAAACTTTGCTTTGCCGTCGTAACTAGCAGATACGGGCGATGCAAATGCCAATAGTAATACTACTAGTGCAATAAACGTTATAACTACTTTCTTAATTGTGCTCATAATAATTGTCTCCTTCTAATTGTATTGGTTTATTCAATACATCTTGTTCTATATCTTCTTGTGTAACATCACACCAATTACATGGCTCACCATGTAATGTTGCTGTAGGACCTGACTCTATACAGTTATGATGCCACATCTTATGCATCTAAAAAATCCGTTATCTCTTCTGGGAGGTCAGCACCATTCTTTATCATAAAGATAGTAAACATTTTAAATATGTTTTCTAATCCTTCATCCTCATAAACATCTTCGTCTATGGTAATACTAGTTACAATCCCATCATCATCTGTTGCTTTTACTTCAATAATCATTAGTCAATTATTTCATCCTTGGTGTATTTGGTCCAGTCGGTAAATCCTTTACGTGACTGTAGTTCGTGTATTGATCGCACCCAAACACCTGGGTTGGTTGCGTCAAATCCTTTATCGTCAAACTTAATACAAGCATTATAGTTCAGTGCTTCTATGTGAGGTATCTTTACACTAAGCATAGATATAAAGTTATTCTGTTCATTCCAGCCCTCATCTAATACTTGTTCATGATACTTAATATCATAATCTAGTGTTACCCAAATGCCTTCACTTACTAGGCCACCTATAACAAAGTTCCATTCAGTCCATTCTGCTTCTGTTTCAGGATGGAACGATTGATTAGCACCTAAGTAAATATGAGGGCAGTTGTTGTTTAATGCTCTAGCAAGTATTTCTTTTAAGTTTTGCACTCCTATTACAAACAATGTTTTCTGTCCGTATGCTGGAGTATGCTCTACCTCAGTACCTGTAAAGTATCTTGTATCGTCTGTGTGCCCGTCTCTATTCTTCAAAGAACTCCTCCGTCATTGCTGGGTCCATCATAGTATCTGCATAGTCTCTAATTTCATCTTCGTGTAACTCGCCTGTTTCAACTGGGTTACTGGTTTGTTCAAAGAAGGCATTAAGAGCATTATCTGGATCTTCATTTTCAACTTTGTATATACCAAAGTTAATTTGCTGTATAAGTTTGTCGTAATCTTTTATCAATTGATATGGATCTGGACATGCTGGATCTAATACTTCTTGCACAAAACTGTCAAATGCAATTACATCTGCAGGCACATAAGGTGATATGTCGTTAGTTGGTTTGCTTTTCTTATCATGTATAAAGTCTTTATGCGACCAATTAATTCTATGCTTCTCAATATCAGTTAGCCTATTTGCTTCTTGAACAGCACTTATATGATTATATACACTATGACCCATGTATAAGATATAACTTAATGTATCCCAACTTGTTGAGTCTGCCTCTTTGGCTTTACCATTTCTATTAACATCGCCTTCTGCCATACAGCATAAGTCACCAATAGTAAGTCTACTCATTATAGGTGAATGACCAAACGGTGCAGGTAGTTTACTGCCTTTGAACATTTGATTATCAAATGCTCTATCCATAAAGTAACCAAAACGTTTGCCTTTGTTCTCAAAGATATTGTATGCGTATGTTTGACCGTATGCAGTATTAACAAAGGGAGATGCCGCATCAAACGATAGTGTGATGTTTGGAGAATCATGTTTTCTTAACATTCTTTGTATAGATGTTAAATGACATGCCCATTGTAGTCTACCTGTTCCTAAGAAGTGTATCCAACCTTTATCTTTAAGTAAGCCATCTTTACGAAGTTCAAGAATTCTGTGAAGTACACATTTCATATTACGCATATTAATACCAGCGAATGCATAACCTTCTAGTGCTTTGTTCTCATCTCCGTATGCTTCTTTAACAAAAAGCAGGATCACTAAAGTTCTTAACTGCTTCATACCATACATCTGAACTATATTCATCTGAACCAGACAGCACATTAAGAAACTTGCACTTCTCTGGATTCCTGTTCTGTAAAAAATAATGTAAGTTAAGTACAGAAATATCAACTGTATCTTGAAACGACTCTAACCCTGTTCTTTCTTTATAAGGTGGCGCCGCCGCAAAGCCTGGAATATCTAGTGTCATTGCCCAATCGGCTGTATGCTCTTCCCATTCAAGTATCTTTTTACACAATGCCAACCTAGCAGGGTCATTAGGATCTTTAGCATTCGCCCAATCCATTTTAAGTACACCTGTAGCAATTTGGAAACCACCTGAGTCACCAAGTATCATTGTCTTACTTTGATCTCTATCTTGTATCATCTTTTCATTAGCATTGCTCTTCTCAATATCTAAGTGAGCATGACCTGCCGAATACAAACCATATGGATAATGAAAGTAACTATCATCTTTAAGAAAATCTAAACCAGCAAGACCTTTTTCAAACCCTTCTATAGTTCTCCATTCATCTGGATTGTCTAAGCACTTTTGTAATTGCTTAGTATAAAAACTTGATATAGCAGGTAGGTATACTGCATAATCTGATTGTGTCTTGCCTAAATCGTGCATAGTTTAACTCTTCGCAGGTAATAAGTAAGTGTAAACGCCTAGTCCACTGTCTACTTTAATTTGTAATAGTCCTTGATCGTTAATGCTTAGAACACAGTTACCACTGTTACCAAGTCTTAAGATTCTAAGTACAACATCCAAAGGCCACTTCCAGTCTTTAGAAATAATACCTTCACAAGCATCTGATACAAGAACTGATGCTCTATCACTAATGCCATCACCAATATTAAAAGATAACTTAGTGCCATCAGTTACTGGTGAGAACATTGCCTCATATGAACTTAATATAGTATTAAAGTACCCTAAGTCCTTTAAGTTCTTTGCAGTAGGCACAATGTTAATATCAAACTCAGCACCTTTAAACTTAATACTTTTAAGTTGCTGGTTAATAACATCTGCTAACATAAATCTGTAGTTAGCATCAGTACCTTCTGTACTTTCAAACTCTACTTCAACCGGAACATTCGCTCCGTTTCTTTCTTGAAACTTAACTTTCACAGTTGCCGCCTCGTCATCAAAACTAGGATAACTTAAATATCCTTGTAAGACTCCCATTCTGCTCAACCCGATTGTAGAGTCTACAAAGTCAGGAACTGGGTTAATTGTTTCACCTTTAAAGATAACAGTCTTATCAGCATCAACAGTTTCTACAACTGTCTTATCTAAGTCTCCTGTAATCTTTACCATTTCGAAGATACCTAAACCATGTGTATGTTTCAATACATCTTTTAGGATATCTTTAATTGCATTTTCGGCCATATATATTCTCCAATATTAAACTTAAATTATACATTACTATTTAGATTTGTCAAGTCCTTATTTCCATTTTTTTTCGATTAAAATTCAAAAAACTGTTGTAATGTTTCACTATCATGTATTCTTGATAAGTCAAATCCCATTGCTCCAATGACATTGGTCACCTTCTTATCCAATACTGCTTCTTCCATTGCTTCATCATCGAACGGCAACTCTTTGAACCACTTGGGTAAGTTGAGCTCGTCTGTTGGGTAAGCAACACTTGTATAACCCATTGGGTTACTTTTCATTCTGCATACAACTACTTTGGCACCATCAGTTACAGGCATGCTGTAGTTGTCGCTGTTTGCTTGTTTTAGATTATTCCAATTAATACTTGCTCTAACATGCCCAGGCACCATTGTGCTTTGGGTCTCTTTCTTTAAAGCATCTAGTTTATGTAGTCTATAGTTATCTGGCACCTTAGCCTGCTGTAGCACTCTTGCAGTATACATAGTCATATTGTTTGCCCTCTTAGGCATACCCTTCTTCCATGGGTCTAACATTCTAAATTCTTTCTTATATTCTCTAACACGTTCTACAACTGTATCTTCTGGTACACCATTTAAGCAATCGATAAGTATTTCTTCTAAGAAGTCTTGTATGAACTCTGGTGTGTCTGATCTCTTAAGATCTAATCCCATTGCTTTCAGTTTACCACCTTCAGGTTGATAGCCTTCTATATCTAAACACATAATCGCATAACGTTTCTTAGTAATAAACACACCTGCTCTACCAACTACTTCTCGTCCTGCTTTCATAACCTCACCGGAGCTCTTAGGAATGTTAAAGTTATCCTTTAAGAACTGTGGGAATGTATTACTAACTTGCTCAGAGACATGATCATACAATTTAATTGCACTTTGCATATCTAACTCTTGCCCTTCTTCTAAGGCCGAAACTGCTGTAAAGTATACAGAGTCAGTATCACCATATACAATAGTATCACCTGTATGGTCATACTTGCCTGTAAATAGTTTATTTGTTTGAGCACCCATGTGCTTAGTAATTGCTCTACCTGTTAATGTAGTCGACTGTCCTATTCTATGATCAAAGAATCTACAGCCTGGATTAAGTATCGCACCATACAAACTGTTTAGGTTAATCTTTTTAACTAACTGCCTCTTATCCCAATATGATTGTTCTGCATCATCCTTTGCTTTCTTCTTCTTGCCTTGCATTACTTGACGTTCTGAATACCAACGTTCTAATAGTCCGGGCACTATGCCTTGAAAGTCTGTTTTAAATATTGTGCCATTAGCACTTATGTTCCAAGGTTGACCACTGTTGAATATTAAGTTATAAACATCACCGCCAGTAACATCTACTATAGTGCCATCAGCCATATCAAGTTTCATAACATGGTCAACGTCTTTAGCCATTACCATATCATATTCATTGCTACCAAACTTACCTAACCAAGCATCAGCAAATGACTTCTTCTCCAATGACATCTTGTTGTGTATTTCTTCATCAGTATAGTCTTGTCTTAGTTGTCCTACTACTGTTTCTGCTCCCATATTCAAAGCACGGAAGATACTAGGATATAGACTATTCAAGTCCATACTGCCTACCCACTCGTGCATACCTTTCTTAGGAAATGCTACATAGGCACCTGCCGCTGTATGTCCCCAAAGCGAATCTGAATCTCTTGTTTTAGTTCTATCAGGCACAACCATGTCACGTCTGTGTGCTTCGTTAATGATTGCTTGTTCTGTTGTTGCCACAGCACCCATTGTTACTGGAAGTAATACTGTATTATCATGTGCAATAGTATTAGCAAGATCAATAAACTGTAACTTAACATCCATCTTTGCTAACAGCATAACGTCTTGTATGTTGTATTCACAGAACTTTTCAAAGTCATAATTATAAAGCCTATCTAAACTTCCTTCATAAGCAACCTTCTTCTCACCTAACTCCATCTCACCGATGTAGTCTAATCTATAACTATGGCGTTCTTCATAGTTGTATTTTCTGTATAACTCCAAATAGTCTAAGTGGACTCTGCCTATAAGATCATAACTAGTTCTCTCTGAACCCATTCTTTCATATACTCTCTTCTTAGGATACTTGTCCATTAAGCATAGTTTAGCAGTTTCTTTCTTACCTAATACTCTAATAATTCTATTATGTGTGTAAGGAATATCATAACCCTCTGAGTTCCATCCACTTAGTATGTCTGCATCATCAATAAGTCCTAAGAACAATTCAAGCATCTCTCCTTCATTACGACAAAGTTTTACCTCTGGCATATTCTTTGTCATTGATTCTGCTTGTTCCCAAGTAATACGTTTAGGCGGAACAGCCAAGCACACCATTGCATCCATCCAATCTAAGTAAACACCTATTGCTGTGATTGGCGTAAAAGGATCATCAGGTGAACTGTAGCCTCTTTCAGGATCGAAGTCTACCTCGATATCAAAAAAGCATGTATGTAGTTTTGGGGGTTCAGCACCATTGTAGTGCTTTGCTATTGTTTTGTTGATTGGCCTAACATCACTTTCACAAAGGCCGGAACCTTTGTTCATAGCAACATTCTTTCTAAAGTCTTTTAGGCTTCTGCATCTAATCTCAGACACAGGTTCACCGTATATGTTTTTATGCTTGCCTCTGGGATCTGAATAAAAGAAATTGTATTCAGGTTGTAGTTCTTGTATTATTCGCTTTCCTTCAACACGTTCTACAACAAAGACTTTATCTTTATTCGTGTCATGAAATGCATCCACGTAACTCATCTATATTCTCCAAGCAACACTTAAGGCTGTCGCAATACCAAATTAAAAATAAAAATAATAGTTATACTATTATAGTGTTTTGCCTACTGATTCCAAAATAGTTTCAAGTTCATCAAACTTATCATACTCTTCTTGAAACTTGGCTTTGTGAGCGACTTTAATTGCTTTGTTAAGAATTGAAGGCTTCAATTCCATTTCTTCTGCTATCGCTTTAACTGTTTCACGAAGTCCAACTGTAAGTGCTTCTACTTCATAAAGGACTTGATCGCCTTCTTGAATTAGTTTTTTTAAACGGTTGATTTCTTCTTGATTGAATGTTCTATTAAATGCCATGTTTATGTCTCTGTGTTAAAGTTAATATTTATCTGTAGTGGGTTAATATTAACATCAATATCGGTTTTGTCAACCTCTATTTGGAATGTTGATTTGAATCCGGGGAATTGCATAAATGAGATTTCATTTAATACGTCTCTGTCTTTTACTTCTTTACCTTGCTCATCATATGCTACAAACTGATCACCTGTGAAATGAACAGTTACTATCATACTTCAATAGATGCTTCAAATGTGAACTGTGTCTCAGGAAACAAATCTGAAAGTTCTTCTGATATTTCATCACCTTCGTCGGTATCAATATCATCTTCTAGTACAATTTCGTGTATAAACAGTTCACCTTCATCGTCCATATCGTTGTATATCATTACATCAATACTAACTTTGTCGCCGTCACTGCTTATGCCTGTTACTAGTTTTGTAGGTATAATACTTTGCACAACATCAAAGTATTCAATTACATCTGAATCCTGTAGTTGCTCTCTTGTATTAAATCTTACAAAGTGTTTAGTAAACATTATAATTACTTACCTTTACTGTATGCTTGTGATCCAAAGAACGCGGCAACAATACCTGCTACTGCTACAAAATATGTAGCGGCCATATCACCTAGGATCTTACTTGCTGAATCCAATCCAGCCAATGTTGCTATCACTACTGCAAATGGATATAACAATAATCCACCTAGTGCAAACCATGTCATAGTTCTTTGTGCATCTCGCATAGCATCTGCATCTTCTAGTTCCTTACGTTTAAACTCAAGATACATTTGTTCTTCTGCTTTACTTACTTTGCCATCACCATTGCTGTCTGCCGGGTGAAATGCTTTTTTCTCTTCTTCCATTGTATAACTCCTTCTACCTGTTATACATGTATTTATCAGAAAAAACCCCTCGTGATGAGGGGCTCTATCTAGGGTCGCATAACCGCGTGTTCAGTCACTCATGCTATGCTTCTCTACTCTTAAAACGGCGTTCTCGATCACTTACTGTTTTCAGTGTCGCCGTCAACTGATTCGAATTTAATTCTATTGATCATTGTTTCATTAAAGCCAGTCCATTTACTTACTGAATGACCTTTAACAAAACCTACAAGTGTTACTGTCTTACCTGCATGTACTTTAATTTCTTTAGCATCATTTAAAAAGAACTTAACGATATGCTTACCCTCGACACTAGCAGTAACCAAGTTACTCATTGTCTTAGGAATGTATCTAACATATTCTATGGTTGCATCCTTAAATGTATTACGTTCACTTAACTTACCTACAAACTGTGATGTCTGTCCTAGTTCTCTTTCCCTATCTTCCCAACCATCTGATTCCATCTTGTTTAGATATACTTTAGGTAAACTAGCGGCAATACCAATCTTATCTTTACCTGCTGAACCAGTAGTAACAAACTTAAGAACATTAAGTTCAAAGTCTGTAAGATTTCTTTCCATAGCCTTAATGCCTAAACCTTTTAAGTAATCAACAATCTCATCAGCCATCTCATAGTCTTGGTCTTCTACTTTAAGATCATGCCCTTGAAAGAAATGCTTGTATAGTAATGCACTATTAGATTCCTTCTTGCTATCATCATACTTCTTAACGAAGCCATCATTGATTCTGTGTGCGGCATTGCTGGCCGCTAAAATTAGTCTTACTGGAAATTCCATTATACTGTCTCCTTCTTTGCTTTAAAGTTTGCCATTGCTTCTTTAATCATTGTACGATACTCTCCCATTAAACTCCAAGCATTGTAATCGCCTGTTGCTTGAATGTCAAATCCGTAACCTGACTTAGTTGGTCTGCCTACTCTAAACTCTTCAGTAACAAGACCAAATACAATTTTGTAATACTTAGGACCGTCAATGTAGTTACCTCTCTTGTCACCACTAATCCAAAAAGCATCGTTACTATTACGAACTGGAGTAAGTTTAACTCCTGTGCAATGTTTAATAAACTTTTGAAGTTGCTCAGTGCTTTGATAGTCTGAGGCTAATACAGTTGTGTTTCTTTCCTTTATCATAAATTATCTACCTAATTAATTTAACTTATACAATAAGTATAGCATCAAACCTTTTATTGTCAACCACTTTAAAAGCGAAACCCCCTAAGAACTAGGGGGTCTCTAAAGTGTTCAATGTGGGAGGATATTGAACACTAGGGGGGAACCCATACTAATATTTAGTATGAGTCCAAACGTGGATCACTTAAAAGTGACCCTCGTCATACAAGTGCTCTCAGCCAACTCTTTCCAAGTCTTGGGACTCATTTGAGCCAAGTCAGCAATCTTAAGCACCATTCTAAGACTTATTTCTCTAAGCCTTGCACTCTTTAAAATCATAAAGTCTATGATCTCTTTGTTTAGTTCTTCTGAGAACTTGTATGAAGTAAGCATACCATCTCTAACTATTTGATTAATTCTTAAGAACTTATCAGCAGTAGTATCTAAACCTAAGTCAATGTAATGACATCTAGACATAAGTGCCGCTAAGTGATCTTGTATCTTCTTAGAACGAACGTTTTCAAAGTTCACGTTAGTAATAAAGATAACACCACCTGCGAACTCAAACCTATCAGGTATACCTTCTCTACGAAGTGCATTGGACTCTGCTTTCCAAGATATGTATCTCTTCTTGCCTGAGTCTAAAACTGCTTTCAACATGTTCAAACATACTTCATCAAACAAAATACTATCACAGTCATCAAACACAAGGATATCACCTTTTGCTGAGTTGTTGTATAGTGTCTGGTAAAGACCAATTGGAGTCATGCTACCTTTAACTACTTCAGTTCTAGGTGGCTTGCCTGATAGTTTTGCCATTGCATCGTATTCATCAAGAATACTTTCAACACCAAATGACTTACCAACTCCTGGAGGGCCACTTACTATAAGACCTCTAACAACACCGTTTGCTACAGCATCTGTCATTTGATCTAAGATATCAAATCTACCTTTGATCCTATCCATAGCCTCTTTAGTAGTTTCTTTCTTTGCTACTGCTTTCTCAACTGGCATTAAAGCCTCATAGTCTTCTTTAGTTGAAGGAACAACATCTAATGGGGACTTAACTAGTACCCTAATCTTACTTGCATCTTCACCCATCAAAGCAGAACCATCAACTGTTACAAATGGTCCTTTCTTACCAAATGTAAGTGGCTTCACTACTGGAAAAATCGCATCTTTAATAGGTGCATTGCGATAGGTACCTTTTTTTATTTTAACAAAGTTTTTCATGTAATTGCCTCCCAGCACTTTATTTTTAAACTATACATATAGTATAACGTCTTTTTCAGTATTGTCAACCGGTATTAACTACTAAATTGTAAATTTCTTCCCAATTTACCACAACATTTGCTTGGCCTGTGTAGTCCATGTTGTGTCCATGCTCCATTAAGATACCATTAAGTCCAAAGTCTATACCTAGATCAACATTCTCTGGTTTGTCCTCAATCCAGTATGCTCCTGGGTATTGTTCACTATATGGTTTTAGCACGTCATCTTTGTCAGCACCTGTGTCTAAGCATATTACATCTAAGAAGCAGTTGTCTCCAAACATCTTTTTGAGATTCTTTTCTCTAAGTTTCTGAGAATAAGGATTAAGACTTAGGCTTGTGATTGCTATAAACTGATACTGATGTTGCTCATGTAACTTCTTAATAAAGTATTGAGCATCTCTGAGTGGAGGAAGGAATCCTATTGCCGCACTCTCATTAAATGTTTTAATAACAATATCGCCTGATGCGTCTGTTGGTAAGTTATACTTCTGTCTTACTGAGTAATACTTATTGTGTCCTTCAACTGGTTGGTGCCCTTGGAACTCCATATACTCACCAAATGCATATTCCCAATTTAGAACAACACCGTCTATGTCTGTTAAAATAATCTTTGATTTGTCTGTCATACTTATACCTTTTTATTACTATAAGTAATTATACCTTCTTCTGCGATGTATGTCAACCTAAAAGAATAAATACTTGTATGGCACAATCATATAACTTATTCCCTGATGTTTGCATTGAGGGAGAGATACCAATAGAGCGATCAGTTGGAACTAGTATTAGAAAAGGTATACTAGAAGCAAAGGATTCAGGCAGTTGTTTAGACACTAACTTTGGTTGGATGACTAATAAAGACATGCCCCAAGTAGATGTAGTAAAGAACTTACAAATGGTAATAGGCAATATCTTTGTAGATGAAATTCGTAGAGCAATACCTAACACAAAGAAAGCACAGATACAATTAACTGAGCCTAATCTATTTGCTATCAATCCAGGACACATTTATCCTGTACATGTAGATAGAACAAAATGGTATACATGCATAATGTGGTTACAGACAACTAACAAAGGATCTATGTGCTATCAAGAGAACTTTGGATTACGACTCCACTCTTCACCTATAAAAATACAAAGTGCGACTAATTACATTAAGCCAAAGGTTTGGAAGTATGCATGTTTTCCTTCTCATATCCCATGGGGTATGACACCAAACAATAGTGCTGTAGAAACAATTTGCCTGCATATGAATTGCATGGCTATACCAAAGGATTAAGATGACCTATGTTGTAATGAGTGCCTGTGTTGGTTGCAAGGATACAAAATGTGTAGGTGTTTGTCCAGTAGACTGTTTCTATGAAGGTCCTGAGATGTTAGCAATAAACCCAGATGAATGTATTGATTGTGGCTTATGTGAACCAGAGTGTCCAGTAGAAGCAATACTACATGAAGATGAAGTTCCAGAAGCAGAGTTCCCATTTATAGAAATCAATGCTCAGGCAAGTGAAGTATGGCCTAACATAGATGAACCTAAAGAACCACTAGCACACAAATCCCCTTACTCTACCCTAGAAGCAATCGCTGTAATTCAAATAGATTAGATCAAAAAAAAAGCACTCCGAAGAGTGCTTTTCATTTTGGTTAGTTCGGTATCTAATTATTAAACATAATTATAGTGAACTGATGCCGTAATTGCTCCTGCTGTTGGAACACTTGCTGTAGAACCATTCGATTGTTTAAACTGAACGGTTACTGCCGCATTTTTAGTTAATGTGTCATCACCATCTAATTCGATAATGTATGAACCGGCTGTTGCCGCATCGGCATCTGCCGCCGCTACTAACACATCACCTGCTCCTGCATTTTCTTTAATTAGAATATGGTTAAATGAACCACCACTAAATGCTGTTCCTACTTTAATTACAATTTTATTTGCATAGTAAGTTCTGCCTGATACATTTGGAACTGTTCCAATAGCAAAGTCGCTATCTGAACTATTAGCAGAGAATGTCGCTCTTAATAAGAGGCCATCACCACCATTGTTTTCAACATAGTCAATAACTGCCGCTGAAGTTGGAATTGTAGTATCGTTATCGTTACTTGAAATTCCGTCAGTCTCATCAACAAATTTAGTAATAGCAATGCTCTCACCTGAATCTGTTAATGTACCAAAACTTACAACACCACTAATTGTAGCACTTGTACCAATGAGTCCAGCCGCTTCAAAATCAGTTGCTGTTAGAGATAAATCTCCAGCAGTTGATCCATCTGCAGTTGTAGTCGCCGCTACAAACCTATCAACATTTTGATCCCATCCTAAGAAACCGTTGGCTCCATCGGAACCTCTTTCATATATGTGACCTATGTCGTTAGGGTTAGCACCACTTAATCCACTTTGTAGTGTAATTAGTGTGTCAGTTATAGTCGTGTTAGTTGAATTAACACTAGTTTGAGTTCCACTTACTGTTAGGTTACCACCTACAGTGACATCACCTGAAGTAACCATAGAAGTTACACCTGTTAATGCACCACTGCTGATACTTGCTGTACCATCAGTAAGAGTTCCTGAAGTAACACTTGTTAGACCAGTTAATGTTCCATCTAGGTTTACAGTAATTGTGTTACCTGATCCTACAGTAGTAATATTAGTACCACCTGCAATATCAAGAACTTCACTGTCTAGATCGATGCTTAAAGCACCTCCGGAATCACCTTGGAAGTCTAAGTCCGCTCCGCCGACTGAATCGTCAACGTACTTCTTAACAGATTGTTGTGTTGGAATTAAACTTGCACTATCACTAGCCATGTTGTCTTCGTCGACAAAGCCTGTTATAGTAATTGTTCCATCACTTAATGAACCATATTGGATAGTTCCTGAAGCAGTAATATTGTTAGCACCAGTCATAGACCCTGAACTAATTTCCATAGTTCCGTCTTTGAATCTGCCTGCTGTTACGTTACCACTTGCAGTTACAGTAGTTGCACCACTTAAAGCACCACTACTTAAAGTAGCAGTCCCATCTGTAATACTTCCACCAGTTACTGCACCGGAAGTAGTCAATGCACCAGTTAAACCAGTTAAGGCTCCACCTGTCATTGTTGCTGTTCCGTCAGTTAAACTTCCACCTGTTACTGCGCCACTGGCTGTAACTGTGGTTGCTCCACTTAAAGCACCACTGTTAAGTGTTGCTGTTCCATCTGTTATTGTTGTAGACGTCACACTTGCTAAACCAGTAAGTGTAGTATTCATTGCAAAAGTAACGTCATCTGCTGTGTTACTTGAAGTAATGTTTAAACCACCTAATAGTTTAAGTTTGTCTGTCGCCAATGCAACTGTATTATCAGCCGCGTCATCACTTTGAATAGTAAGACTAGTTGAGATACTTGCAGTATCTACCTGTGTTACTAAACCTTTTGCGTTGACTGTAACAACTGGAATGTTTGTAGAAGTACCAAAACTACCTGGGGTAGTTGATGCGTTTCCACTGCCCATTACTGTTGCTAGTGTTGTGCTGATTGTTGCTGTATCGCCTGCATCTTGAAAAGTTGCAGAACCTGTTGCGTCGCCACTTATGGCAACTGTCACAGCACTCGAAAGTCCTGCGGCATCTGTTGCAGTATCTGAATTACCAGTAACATTACCAACTACGTTTCCTCTAAAGGAACCTGAAGTTGCAATGTCTTCACTGCCGGTCGTCCACTCTGTTTCTGAAACATCGTAAATGAATTGCTTAATGCTACCACTTACATTTGCTTCTAGACCTGCGTCTTGAGCGTCGCCGTCACTGTTGACTCTAAAAATATTGTCAACTGTTTGTGTTACGTTTGAATTAACAATCGTTTGTGATCCGGAAATAGTTAAATTTCCTGAAACAACTAAGTCTCCACTGATAGTTGGGCTATCTACTAAACCAATAGTAATAGTATCACCTGATACTGAAGTATTAATTTCATTACTTGCACCAGCAATAGTCATTGTGTCACCACCATCTATTGATGTTGATCCACTGCCACCTGCTAATGTAAATGAAGTTGAAATACTTGCTGTATCTACTTGCGTTATTCTACCATGGTTGTCAACAGTAACAACTGGAATTGCAGTTGAACTACCGAATGACCCTGGAGTCAATGCGGCGTTACCACTTCCCATTGTTGTTGGTAAAGTTACAGCAATAGTTGCCGTATCACCAGCACCTGTAAAGGTTGCTGAACCTGTTGCATCACCTGATAGTGCTACAGTTACAGCACTTGTAAAGTTTGTTGCCAAACTTGCTGTTCCTGTTAAGTCACCTGTGATTCCACCGTTGGCGTTAAGTGTAGTAAAACTACCTGCGCCTCTTGTGGTTCCCCCTATCGTTGCTCCGTCAATAGTTCCACCATCAATGTTTACATTGTTAGCGGCCTGTGTTGATATAGTTCCTAGTCCAAGATTAGTTCTTGCACTTGAGGCACTACTTGCACCTGTACCACCATTAGCAACCGGAAGTTCTCCGCTTACTTGTGATCCTAATGCTACTGAGCCTGCAGTAACAGTACCACTGCTAATTGTAAGAATACCAGTTGAACTTGAGAAGTCATTCCCTAATCCACCGTATGTTGTTCCAATTGCTGTGCCCTGCCATGCTCCGCCTTCTACTGTTCCAAAACGAATGTTTTCTAACGTGGAACCATTGGATTGTGTAAGATCAAAACGTGAATTACCGGAGTCATACTTAAGACGACCACCGCTTTTTCCCATTTGTACATCTGACGCAATACCTTTGATACCAAAGTTTTTAATGTCAGCCATTTGTTTCTCCTAATACATGTATATTATACATTATTCTTTTTTGCGTTATCGATAACATCTGGAGATCTACTCTCCTGACGTTAATAGTATTTATCTAATTTGAAGTTTAGGTAGGTTTATGAATGCTTAAACGTAAGTAACTTTAACAGTGACATTACCTGCTGTTGCTTGGTAATGATTGCACCTAGCACGGATGGTAAGTTCTTGGGGTGCAGAGGCTGGATGTACTGCTTCTGGGAAGCACATAAAGTCTGATGTTTCTGTTAAATCATTGCTAGGACTATCACAGAACTGATCTGGATCTGCAACTGTTCCTACTTCTATGTTTGGTTCTATAGCACCTGAGTATCCTGTGAATGCAGTATGGACCTCAGCACTAACACTTACTATTTTTCTACCTTGTGATATATTACCTAGGTTATTAGTTGTGCTGTTTCCAAAGCCTCCTGCTGGCATTGTGAATGTAGTTGTTAATGTTTTAGCATCTACTGTTGCACTATCTTGATTACTGATCTCTACCCACTGGCTACCATCATATAAGTATAATGCCCACTCACCGTCACCTGCATTGGTAACGTATGCTTGGTCACCAGTCATAGCAGTTAAAGAATTTCTTGCACTTATATCAGCAACAAGTGTTGTACCACCTGTTCTAATACCTTGCTCAATGTTCATTGCTAGTGGGAACATTCCTGTATGTCCACTTGCTATACCTACGTTGTTTCTAAAGAATTCTGTTGACTCATAGATATCAATTGGGCCACCGTCACTTCTTGTTAGTTTAACAATTGAAGTTCCTGTTGCAGTTGTTGATGCATTTAATCCTGATACATTACTGCCGCCTACATAAGGATTACCGTTGTTATCATTGGTAACATTAACTATAGTAATTGCATTACCATTTGCTTCTGTTAGTGTTAATACTGTGGTTGTAGCAGTTGCAGTAAAGTTGGGAATGTTAGCCGCATTAATGTCAGTTGCCATATCCTCAGGAGTCGATACACCTGCGTACTGTGAACCAGAAGTAGTAAACGAAACTGTGGTGTTGCCTGAACCTGTATCAAATGCCGCACTAAAGTTTACATACCCGCCTGTTAGTCCGTATATTGTATTTGGGCCATCGGATACAATTACTGTTGGTGTAGGTGTTGTTGATGCAACTACCTTTGTGGTACTAGTATGTGCATTAATCTGCGAAACCATATTGGTTGCATTTACATTTCCGCCGCCACTGAATGTAATAGTTTGATCATTCATCTTAATTACATGTCCACTTGGAACAGTTGGGCCATTAATGTTGCCTGTAAGCACAGTTTGTATAGCACTCTGTATTTTTAAGAATGCAATCTTGCCTGTGTCACTATTTGTAAATTCTCCTGTGCTACTAATATAAACGTAATCACCTTGGTTACCTGGTATACTAGGTTCGAAATCTATAATATCGTTGTTGGGTAAAATCATAAACTGATTGGGTCCTGGACCTGCTTCAGTTACTACACCAATCATCTTGCCCATAGTAATTGTATTTGCTTTGTGAAACCCTGTACTTGATACTGAGACAATGTCTCCTTTGCTTAGACCGTGTGCTGTTTGCTCTAAGACGTAGTTTTGTTGTGGGTTTAGGTATTCAAATCTACTTGCTAGTGTTGGATAAAAACTAGAACTAACAGTTCCTGGTAAAGGATCAAGCATTGGAATGCCTTTTTCATTTAAGGAAAATATAACTGATGAACCAGTTGATGGAGCACCATTACCTGTACTTGCTTTAAATGTATTGTACCGCAACCAATCTTCAACTACTGCTGTAACTGTGTTGGTTGTTTTTGCACTAATGGAAATTACTTTCCAACATGCACCACTTGTTGCACTGGCAATCCAATCACCAACAACTACATCTAAACCATTAAATGTAAAGTCATCTCTTGTTAAGTGCGAACCGTGTGATTGAGCAGTTACACTAAATGTAACTGTCCATTGATAATATTTCTTTGTGCCTGAGCCTGAGTACCACGGGTCTGTAGAACCATTAGCATGATCCCAGTATGCGAATCCGTTCACTGCTGAAATGCTTACACCTAATACTTTATTAGGAACATTCAATTCAACTTGTGTGGACTTGTAATTACTTAGAGCCATTTAGTATCCTCTTAATCGTATATGACAAATTGTATCCATGCATGGGTTACTGTTCCGAAACTTCTACTTGCTCCTGTTTCAGTTTCTCTTAATCTTAATTTGAGAGCAATAGTTGATGCACCGTCAAACAATGTTGGTGAACCACTTGACCCACCACCTGCTATTTCTCTTAGAGCCATTGTAGTTTCTGCTGGTACCATTGAATACTTATTGTTTGTATAATCATAACCATACATCATAACTGATGCTGGTGGCATAGTAATTGAACTATCAAATGTTACTGTAACATCACCTCCACTAGCACTATCGATACTAACACTATTAATTAAACTGGTTAAGTTTGATGTTGTATTTAATTGCCCACTGGAGTTATAATTCAATTTAAATCTGTGAATGGTAGCACCGGCTCCACCACCACCGGAGTTTAAGTCTGCCGCTGGTGCCCATGCTGTACCATTGTATTTTAATACTTGTCCACTGCTTGGACTTGATGCTGAAACGTCTGTTAGAGCATTTAGTGTAGTAGCACCTCCACCACCTGATTGGTCAACCCATGCTAGGCCACCTGATCCATCTGTTTTTAATACTTGATCTGCATCACCGTCTGTTGTTGGTAATGTTAATGTGTAGTTAGCCGCCGCACTATGAGCCGGGCCTTTAATTGTTATACCATGTGTATTGGCTTCACAATTTAATTTAAACTGTCCTGAGCCTTTTGTAGCATTACCTTTGAATACTACTACTCCTGATCCGTTTGGATCTAAATCTATATCGCCATTGCTTACTGTTACAATGTCTTTACCGTTAACATCTAAGTCGCCACCTAGTTGTGGTGTAGTGTCTGCTACGACTGAAGCAATTCCGGCTCCACCACTTGCTAATAAACTTGTTAAGTCAACATTGCCTGATTGCTTTGTTAAACTAATTATATTGCCACTTAGTGTTAAGTCTTGAGCATCAACGTCTGTTAATCCTGTTACAGTAGCACCTGTAAAGTCTACTGTTGTGCCACTTATAAAAGTAGTTCTAGGACTTGAACCTGTACTGATAAATGCCATGTGTGTCGATTCTGATCCAGTTGTCATACTTGATATGTAAAAGTTCTGGTCTGCGTGGCCCATGATCGTGCCAGTTTCAACTTTACCTGTTCCAGTAGACAATGCTCCTACAACTAATCGTCTGCTACTATCATCAAATTTTAAATATTCTCTATNGATTGTAANAGTATTATTTAAATCAACGTTACCACTTTGTCCTGATAAACTTATTACATTACCACTTAGTGTTAAATCTTGTACTCCACCTGTTGGTCCTGCTGGACCTGTAGCACCTGTTGTACCTGCTGGTCCTCTGATGTTACCTAAGTTCTGTACTGAACTATTTGAATATGTTAGTGTAAGGTCGTTACCTGAAACTGTTGCGGCTGTTATGCCGTTACCTGTTGGGCCAGTACCACCTGTTGGTCCTGCTGGTCCAGTTGCGCCTACTCCTGATAAGTCTAATGTAGTGCCATCGTATGTTAGGTCACTGCCGCTTATTGCTATTGTAGGTCTGCTTGTTAAATCGTTGTATAGTCCGCTTGTTGCTACTGTCAACGGTTGCCAGTGAACTTGTATCTGCCTTTGTGGCAATTGAATTTGTTATTGTTGTACTAAAGTTTGCATCGTCACCTAGTGCCGCCGCTAATTCATTTAGTGTATCTAATGTGCCTGGAGCACTATCAGTAATTGCCGCTACTATTGTTGACTGTGTTGCAAAGCCTTGTGCTGTTAGGTATGAACCAACCTCAGTATTACCGTAACTACCTGCTGTGGCTAATACTGTTGTTAAGTCTACGTTACCAGATTGTCCTGTTAAACTTATTACGTTACCACTTATTGTTAAATCTTGTGCATCATTATCTGCCAGTACACTTAAATCGATTGTGTTACCTGAACTAATACCTAATGCGTATGTGCCAGCATTCCAAGTTAATGTTTGTGAATCAGTTTCTGCTTTTAAGTATGGACTCAACATAGTAGTTAAATCTACTGTATCATTACTTCCACTGATTGTAATTACGTTACCACTTGCACTTAGAGTTTGTGCATCGCTATCTGTTTTAGTATACGGTGCTAACATTGTTGTTAGATCTACTGTATCATTACTACCACTAATTGTAATTACATTACCTGCTACACTTAAAGTTTGTGCATCAGTTTGTGCTTTTAAGTATGGACTTAACATAGTAGTTAAGTCAACTGTATCATTGCTACCACTGATTGTAATTACATTACCTGTTGCACTTAGAGTTTGGTCTGCGGCTCCACCGCCTCCACCACCACTACTTGCTAATGTGATTGTGTCACTACCTGGATTAGTAGTAATAGTCATGCCACTACCAGCAACTAATGTTAATGTATCTTCTGCCGTGTCTGCACTAATACTAGTTTGTCCAGATACAGCAATGTGTTTAAATGCGGTGCTTACATTTCCTGCTCCACCGCCTCCGCCGCTTACTGTTATTAAGTCAACGTTTTGAATTCGTCCGTATGTATCAACTGTTATTTGAGGAACAGTTGTAGCATTACCGTATGTTGCGGCTGTTACGCCTGTAGCAACTAGATTAAGTGTTGCATTACTATTGTTACCTGTGCCACCAGTTACACTAATTTGTCCTGATGTTCCAAGTACATTACCTACAAAACTATTTGTTATTGTAGTAGCCTGTGTGGCTGTGATTAAAGTTGGAGTAACTGCTGTTACTTGTCCTTTAGAATTAACTGTTACTGCTGGAACATGTGTAGCATTACCGTATGTGCCTGAGACATTTGCAATGTCTGTAATGAACACACCAGTACCATCTGATGTTAGTCCGCCACCTGTTCCTGCTTGTACGTTTAATGTTAATGCTGATTTGTTAAGACCGTTGCCTGCTGAGTAAATATCTAGTGTGCTTGGACGCCACTTGCCATCACCTGCGTAAACTAATGATTGTCCTACACTAGGTGCATAGGCACCTGATGCCTCAACGTCTTGTAAGTAGTCTAATGCAATATCCCAGAATTGAATAGCATTGCCGTCACTATTTACTCTTAAAAACTTATTTGAAGCCAGTGAATAACTGCTAGGGGTATCGTTTAACTCTATTATTGTATTTGCCATATGGTTGTTCCAGTCATAATTCTAATGTATATACTACACTATTTATCTATTTATGCTGAAAGAAGTATTCTACTTATTTGGCCATATGAAGAATCGTATGTTGTGCCGTCACCTACGTGAGCTCTGTCTAAATTGCACCTTACCCAAGCAAAATTACCATAAAAACTGTATGCTTCTGAATTTACGCCTGGTTTGTCTGCATTAAATTGGATATAACCATTTGCGTTCCAAGGTGTTGAACCACCGTATAGTCCTGATGTTGCTGAAACAACTATGTCTATCCAGTCTGTTTCTGTAGGTTCTAGCACTAGAGTGCCCTGTATTCTAAAACGACCTATGAAATTTGCGTATGTAACTTGAATTGTATGGAAGCCATCAGTGTAACCATAGTAGTTATCACCTCTAACTTTTTCACTAGTTTTGTTCATACTGGTGCCTGATGCATCCATGATTTGAACTGATTTTCTATTTACTGGCATATTGTATCTCTAGTTATAATAACTATTTATCAACTTACACAGATTCTAAACGTTCCATCAATCGTTCAGCACGGTTAGTAACTTGCTTATGCCATCTGCTGTCTCTACCTTCTACTGCGGCTGTTTCCCAATCGCTTTCTATAATGGCGGCATGCATCTTTTTGAACTTGCTTAGTCTAGTTCTGCCCATGTTGAACATCATATTAACCAAGATCTGCTGTACTTCGTCTGGTAAGTCTCCAAAGAACCCGTCTTCGTATAGCAACTCACACTCACTGATTGCTGTGTCGAGGTCTTTTTCAAAACACTCTTTAGTTCTTTCTTCTGATATTGGTGTGCCAACGTCTTGTCCATGCTCTGGATCTGTCTCCAATACGAGATGACCCACACCAAAAGTTGGATATCCGAGATGATCGAGGTAAATCTCATTTACCACTCCTTCGTCTATTTTTAATTGTTCAAAGACCGCGTTGCGATCTAACTTTGTGTCTTTTCCAAAAAACATTATTTTCTCCTGAAAATCTTTATATGCTACTATTTATATAACATCTGAGGGAGGTACTACTTTTACGTTTGAATTTACAATATTGCTAAACTGTAATAAAAAGTAACCTCCTAGTTCTTGCCAAACTGTATCTTTAACGTATAAGAAGTTACTAGAGTATGTATGATATTTCTTATACCACATGTATTCATCTCCTTCAATTAAGTTCTCACTTAAAAAACTACTTATATCTTTAATTATTTGTTGATGATCTTCCTTAGAGCCGTCATGCATGTAACTGCTAAAAGATAGTTTCCTATCAAACTTTCCAAAGTATAATGCTGGCCTAACTTCTATCTTCTCGTCTACTCCGATTATAGCATCTCTATGTGCTACTGATAAAGGCCCTGTGTAACTTAGGAACAGATCTTTAATTCCGTTATCTTTAATGAACGTAGATGTATTTAATATTTTTAAATCACTTATGTATTCTAAATACAAGTAAGTGTTTCTCAATGTAGATTGAAATCTATATCTTCCTACGCAACTTGTATTTAAAAATACTTCTAAGTCTGCCATTAGTTTGATATCGTAAGCAATCCTATTACCTTTGACTGCAATCCTATATGGATATTCATCATAGAATATAGTTAGACTTGGTAGCAACTCTACTCCGGGGAAGTCTCCTTGCTCTAGTATCTTAGTATTTTTAAACTGCTCTGCAATATAAGTTCTAGGATTCCATCTCTGATAAAATTTCATTA